>Ga0065711_1001601_pt1 | contig 63334 bp, 36 predicted proteins | sample Hoacrofraction12_FD_59098 | JGI IMG/M metagenome (GOLD analysis project Ga0065711, IMG submission 59098) | Hoatzin crop microbial communities from Cojedes, Venezuela - Epithelial fraction 12 v2 (version 2) | ecosystem: Host-associated > Birds > Digestive system > Esophagus > Crop | place... | reverse complement strand
GAAATTTTTTACCATGAGGGTGGTGAAACACTGGAACAGGTTGCCCAGAGAGGTAGTGGAGGCCCCATCCCTGGAAACATTCAAGGCCAGGTTGGACGGGGCTCTGAGCAACGTGGTCTAGTTGAAGATGTCCCTGCTTGTTGCAGAGGGGTTGGTCTAGATGGCCTCTAAAGGTCCCTTCCAACCCAAAGCATTCTGTGATTCTATGATTCAACGATTCACAAGTCAGTCTTACTTTTCCTGCACGCATGTGAAAAGCAAATGTTTCTGGCACTGGGTGTGCTGCCCACATCGTAATGTGCTTCATGGCATTTTGTACCTACACAGAAGGAAAATATCACTTTGCTGTCTGATTTGCTTGAGTTGTATAGGCATCAGTGCTACAGCAAGAAACAGATGGACTGGGAATTAGGAAATCAGTCAAGCGCTGATCTGAAGAGGGTCTTCCTGAACTCAAAGCAGGTGTATGTGTTAAGTGGCCACAAAATTTACAGTCTATCACATTCAACATCAGGGTTAGATGGTGTATTGAGAAGACCAAAATACGCTTCCCTGTTTGCTGGAGGTGGGGTGTTGGTTGGACTTCCCACTCCAGAATCAGGGCTTGGTGCGGGGTGCATTTCTCCTACATACTTCTCTTCTTTCTGAGAGGGCTCTTGCTGTTTTTGCTTGAGGTTTTTGAAACGTTTGAGCTTCACAGGGTCCTTGACTTCCTTGGCACAATGGAACAAGATGAAAATGTCTCTTCGAAATTTGGAGCTCATTCCAAAGTAGATAATGGGATTGTAGAAGCTGGCAGACTTAGCAAACAAACTGGCAAGGATGCTGGTAAGGTTGGGCACAGGGTGACCATAGGCAGACCATATAGAGATAACAGCATATGGTGACCACGCAATAATGAAGGCTGTGCAAATGACAATAGAAACCTAAAAGACAGAAAAAGAATAGTCTTAAATCTATTCTGGAAGACTGCATGAAAGAAGCAATACACTGGGAATAGTAGCTTAGACACTTCGCTGGAAGGGAAACACTCAGGTTGACCTGAGGCTATGGCTCACAGGAGAATATAGGCAAGCAAAAGGTTTGCTTTGATGGAGCCAGGCAGACCTAGAAACTATATATTGAATTTTGGCATGGTGGTGTGCTTGAGCAATGCGTCATCTAATACAAGGAAAATAGCTACAGCCCCCTGCATGTTTGTGTGAATTCAGAAGTTTTTGGGTAGACTTAAGTCAGTGGTAAGTAAATTGCAAGCTCCACTGTAACTTCTGTGTATGCTCAGAAATAAGGTAACTTCTGAAAGGAAAGAATGTATGCCCAACCAAATTTTTGGTTTTGTGCTGTATAATCCACTGCAATTATATTTAGACGATTTTTCACATGTGATGTGGCACCAATGTTAGCCTACTGAGGGGATAGGAGTTTTCAAACAAACCGCATACTTTTCACTGAGTTCAGACTGTCACTAATCATGATAGCGAAATGAAATGTGACTGATGGGTTTTGTTCTCTTCTGTTCTAGTTGAGACCAATTTTTGGAAAGACGGACTTCACTGAGATAAATCCCACCCAACATGAAACCCAGACTCACCCTGGTGACGTCCCGCTCCATTCTCCTCTGTCTGTCTGTGGGATCACCCAGTCCTGTTAATGCATGGCTTAGCTTGACAGTGTTGATAATTGACACATATGAGAAGACCATGACTGTGACAGGTAGGAAAAAACAGCAGATAAAAATGGAGACAATGTAGGACTTGTAGATTGTAGAGAAGTTGGCTTTTGCCCAGTCTATCTCACACGTGCCATACATGCGATCTGGAAAGCAAAAATAAGTTGGTTAGCATTTTTAGAACTTCTATCTGCTTTTGAGCAATTAATTTATCAGTTCAAATGTTGTATTTTTCTTCTGCTAAGCACTAAAGAATGGATTGATCTTTCTGATTTAATGAATGTGACATAATTTCCTACATAAGGAAATTTTCAACACCAGCTAGGCTGTAACTAGCTTCAAGAGTATTATCATTCTGTCCAGTTTAGATTTCCAGTGTATACCCATAATGCACAAACTGTTGTTTGAAGACAGGAAATTGTGATATTTTCTTAGAGAAAAAAATGGTAATCATTGAGTAGGTCTGATATTCTTGAGTGTTATCTACCCTTTTTCGGCATAATCTTCTCCATAGTAACTTCCTAAGGTGAGCATTGTAGCAGCATAACAAGCAATTGTAAAGAGGCAACATGACAAATGTAGAAAGTCACTACTCACATAGCAAAGCAGGAAATAAAATATTGAGGATTTTTTAATAGAAACAAAAAGGCAATGAAATTTTCACTGTAGTGAGAGTCATGAAAGCAAATTGATACAGCTAATGATAAAGATTATGGAGAGATGAAAGGTATAAATAAATGCTTAGAAAGATATGAGACCTTTTGCTAAACAGGAAGCATACAATTCTGCAACTATAGAGAAGCTGCACGCTCTTAAAATGAAGTCCAGCAGATCGCAGGATCTGCAGCTAGTGGGATTCACAAAAGGCCACCAGCTGATCAGGTACTTGAGGAAAAGACAGTGGGAATAAGGTGCAGTCTCTGCTCAAATACTTTTATGAATAACAGTTGACTTCTTCTGATGTGTTTGCAAATGTGTCCTGATGGAAAACTTGAGTTCGATAGCATTAGAGGTTTTCTATAGATTGTGAATTGTTGCTTTTTCTTTCTAAGTGGAAAAAGCTGTTTTTTTTCTGACAGCTATGGCAGCAAATTGAATTGCAAACAAATGAAGCATGAACCAAAATTATGTAAGTCAAGTACTAACAAGTCCTGGAGATACAATACAGGTGAACCCTGCATGATTTAGTCCTGACATCCAGTGATAATTCTGAAGAAAATAAATATCCCTTAATTCCTCACAGAAGATAGGAGGTTTAGAGAGGATGAATTAAAGGAGCAAAAGATTAAAATCTCTCTTATGATTCTTCTCAAAAAGAGCTCAGTATTTTTATCACCAAAAGCTCTAGGTGTTGCTGGCTTGGTGTGTTCAGTAATAGAAACAGATTTTTTTCTCCTTTGCCTTTTTCATCAGTAGACCTCCAGATTCAGAAAGATAACCGCAAAAACTGGCTGAATTCCAGGTTTCTGGTTTGTGAAAACTTTTTACTGAAAAAAGAAAGCAGCCTCCAGATGACATGAAAAGAAAATCCTGCAGATTTTCTGCGAGTCACAATTCAGAGCTGTGTTCCCCCCGCCCCCCGCAGGGACACTGCCAAGCTGCATTTCCAAAAATCCGTGGGGTCCTGGGGACCCCTGCAGTGCTTGTGTAGAAGACACAGGTCCAAGGCAGGCAGGTGTAATGCGCTGCAGTCTGCCGGCACCCACAGCCCGCTCTGCTGCCTGTGGCCAGCCTTGCCATTGCTGGGCTCCCACATCTCCCGGGGTGCCCTCGATGGGAACGTGTTTAAAGTCAGACAGCCCAGGAACCTGAAACCGCTGTGATTCTCCATAGGGAAAAGTGCTCCTAGAAGTGGTCTTGAAGACCACTGTCAGGGAGGGGAATCCAAAATACGAACAGGATCCATGGGGGCACTTGGATGCCCTGACAGGGCAGTGATGCCTGAGAAGTCCCTGGCTCAAGGTTAAGGCCAAAAATGAGATCCTTCTGTGAATGAAGAACTGATGAGATTAATGTAAAAAGAAAATGCAGATCGCCAGAAGATACACAGAAAATGAGGAGTCCAAACCCCCCCAAGTTTATGACATATCCAGAGTGCCAGAACATGACATAAAATGAGAACAATCTAATAAACAGTCTGGTTTTGTCTCATATAGAAGTTCTATTGAGCCTAATATCCTGGTAGCATTTTGGTTTTGGAAGGACAGAAGACTTAACCAGTCATAGAAGTGGATGCTTTTCTCACATGCGTATTTCAAGGGTCCAGAGACACCTCAAAGCTTGTGTGTTTAATGAGGATGTATTCACATAGCTGCTTTAATATGTCTTCACAGAATTCTCAAAGGATGCAGATGCCTACAGGATCCAGGCAGATAACTGCTGGACAATTTCAGTTACAGGATTTCAGTTGTTAGGACTCCTGAATGATTAACACTTGCTCCTAGAGATTTGGGTTTTTCACTTTTTAGAGACTTCATTTGAGACAATTTCTCCAACTTTTTCTTCTGAAGAAATTTTGTGGTGTGGAAATATCCCTTAGACATTGAAATACTGCCATGTTCACTATTCAAAATTTTTCATCCCCCCCCCCTCCTTTTTTTTTTTTTGCTATGGCTTTATATTGCACCCTAAGAACTTCTTGGACTGACAGACTTTCTGTCATCTTTTTCTTCTGCTGCTATGTTAGTTTTCATATTTTCAGCAAACTGTTTCATCAGATCTTTTTGGTTTGTCTTATTATAGTTTCAAGTTTAACTTGCTGGAACTTGTGTTCTTTTCTAGCTTCCTAATCTTGACAGTTTTTGAAGGATGTCTTCTGATTATTTCCTTTATCTCATTGCTTAACCATGTGAAATATTTCTAGCCCCTCTTTTTTCATAGGTAATATGCACTTGGTCCAAGTCTTTCCTGTGATATCTCCAAAAAAATCTCTTTATAGCTGACACCAAAGCACACAACACTCTGCGTATGTCATGCATGATGAATGATTTTCTCAGTTCCACTGATAATCGGTCTGGCTTATCACAAACAGCAAGAAAGAAAGGTAAGTATCTTTGTTCATTCAGGCGGAGAGGTGCCAGATAAGTATGACTGAAAGATACCTGTTACCTGTATAACTGCCCCAGCCAAGTAATGGTGCTGCTGACCAGAAGAAAGCTGCTACCCAAATGAGAACCAGAGCCACCGTCATACTGCTGTTGCTGATGCAGTGACCTGCAATGGCATTGTTTAGTCAGAAAAGAGTATCTAGGAAGGCAAACATATCTCTGAAATCTGAATGCATTCTTATACCAACAATTGATAAGGAAAATACAGCTATTTAAAAAAAAAATTAAGAGAAAATAATGCATATAAACAAGAAAAGCTTAAATTCAGAAGCATCTGTCCAGCTTGTGTTCAAGACCATTTGTGAACAGTGGAAACAAATGGGTTTTAAGCAGGAGACAATATGTTTGTTGAGCACTGCAGAATTAGTAAATTCTACATTAGACTTCTGTTTTGCAATTTTGTAAAAAGCAGGAAACAGTTAATTGTATAAGTTTTACACAGAAATAAACAAGATAAGTCTAAATTCAGATGATTTTCTTATTCGCTTCAAGATTTTTCCTTTTAAAAAGGAGAAAATATATTAGCTATAATATATATTATATTTACATTAGCCATTCAATACAAATTACTTAATCTGTTCTGCTGTTGCCATACGTTGTGGTTATTTCTTCGTTTATGTGGGAAATATTTATGCATCCACCAATGTCTGTTCCTTCATATTTCTGTAAAGTTATACTGGGTACTTGCTCAGATTTCCTGAAGAGGCAAACATAAATTATGCACACCCTCAGATGGACATGTGATACAGCTTTGCAAAAGAGAAACACGGGTTTTAAATACGACTTCATAATATGCAATGAACATAAGCTGTAGAATTCATCCCAGTGAAATTCTAGCAGTTGCAACATGTTGTGTTGAAAATGAGCTTCAACAAATGTATCATTACAACAAGCTGCTGAAGAACTTCCTGTGGAACAAAGACCTCCCTGCAGAAATTCTTTTCACAGCTAATATTACTAATGCTATTAGAGAGGAATACTCCTATAATGCATTCAGTGTATGTATGCATGCTTTACCTGTGGACATGAATAGGTTCCTGCCTGAAAAATGGTGCAAGCCAGTCCTAACAAAGGCATGAATATTGATTCCAGGATGAACGGTAAGGAAAAGTTTCTACTGATCGTGTGAAATGGAGTGTGTGAGGCGAGTGTGGTGATATAAAGAGGTATAAAGGGAAAGGGGCAGATGATAGCATGTTTATATAGGCTTGCAGATGGGGGTTTCACAGGGCAGGAAACATGTAAAGGCCCTCAGACTAGATTTGTACAGTGGGACACTCGTATGCGTTTACAGAGGCATTTACATCAAAGGTTAATAAATAAATGAAATTAGAAAAAAAAGCCCACCAGAAAGAGAGTATTTGGTAAAAGATTTCTAGCATTGGAGAAAGTAATGAACGGTGGTTGTTTGAGATATTCAGGTTACAGCTCAACAGGGCAATAGAGAAGGAAGAAGTGCAGGTATGAGGCTGTAATCATGCTTTGCAGACCTGAGAGACAGGCAGGAGACAGGGACCGTCTGGGCAGAGTCAGGTCACAGTCAGTTCTGGGGATGGTGGGACTAATTTTCATCTCCCATGGTATGAAGCTGTTCACAGGGCGGAGGTCGGAGAGGCATGTGGGGATGGCAGGCTGCACAGTGCTACAAACGCTGGAGGTAAGATGTGCAAATCAATGTTCCCAGCACCATCTGAAGCAGTCCATGATGCCTGCTGTGCTCAAACCCTGGAAACACACCCTGAGGAGTGAAAATATTTGGATGTAGGGCAGCCTTCAGAACCAATGGGGCTTCTCAACAACTGGAAACTTCCCAAACATCATCTCATTGAAGATGAAATTTGCTTCTTACAGTGAGATCCAGACAACAGTGTATGCATCACTTAGGAGTCATTTAAGTTGCATTTTGAAGAATACAGAGGGGCAGCAGGACCTGTGGTATCTTTGGCACAAGGGTGAATTTAACCCATGGTGACCAAAGCATGATAATTTGGCTCTTATTGGGGTTAACCCTGGAGGATTCTATGCAAACAAGTTTGTAATGTAAATGATTGTATTGTGTTCTGGTTTCCAACGCATCTAATTTATACTTGATATATCCTGTGACTGAAAGAAATAGAGATTTGCACCAGGTTCAATGAAGGCAGAACTGGACCTGCCTTTATTCCTTACCTCTCTCAGGATGGCAGCCTTTGATGTAGCGAGTCACACTGATTACTGTGAGGGTGTTAATGCTAGCCAGGCCAAAGAGAAGCGTCAGGAAGCCATCAACCTGAAAAACAAAGCAGTGTGCAGGATGTTCTCTTACTGCAGATTGCTGAAGGGGAAAAGAACCAGAGGGATTTCTTCTGTTGTTTTCATGTTAATGCTCTTCAAATTTTTTTCAGAAACGCAACTAACAGGGAAATATAAAATGTCAGGTGCAGTTATCTTCTATAGGATCAGTGAGCAAGCAAATGTTTAAAAATTATTTAAGTGAGTGTTCTGTCATGTACATGAAATAAACAAGAAAATACACCCTTACATCTATGCTTTCCTAAAATGACCTGCCAAATGAAGGAGAAAAAGATTGAACTGAAAAGAACAAAAGCCCTGAATAGGCAAAAAGACACTGGATGCAGCTGCCCCACTGAGGCAAAGCAAACATGCAAACTGAACCCACGAATTTCAGGCCAAAGAGGAAACAACGTAGGAGGTAATGGGCTTGGCTAACCGAGAAAAGCTTTTTAAAAAATTAAATAAAAACAACCATAGCTAAATCGTCCAAATAGATTGAGTCTCAATATTAGTGCTACTAACTGCCTGCTATTTATTAAGCCCTGACCCTCATCACCTTTGGCTGACGCGGGCAGAGCTGTACGGCTCTGTAGGCTCCCACCGACGTCAGTGTCCCAGCGACACAGCACAGGACAGTTACAACTCTGAGCTTCACTCATGGGTCTAGGGAGGAAGCTGCTGCTGACTGCAGTGGAGATGGATGTAGTCATCTGCTAGGGAGCACCATATGACGGAGAAATGATCCAGGCAGAACGCTGAAGGCAGTCCTTTTTTTGAAAGCTTGCAATGATACCCCAAACTGGCCAGAGCAGAGGTGCTCTTGGAGGTGCCGGTTTTACACTGAGTGAAGCGGGAATATCAAGCAAGGGTCTCTGGACCGTAACTTGGTATTCAAGTGGTAAATCGGAAAGGCACATCATTATTCTGCGGGAACAAACTCTGTCTTTGTGTGAATGGCCACAACTCCCATGGAATTCAGTTTCTCCCAGAACTGAATCTGGGCCTTTTATCCAGGCTTAAAGCTGAGACCATGGCCAATTGTATAAATTAAATTGGGTGAAGGGTTAGGAAAGGGCTGCTTCATCATTTCTTTCATTGGTGGTTTTTCTTGCCACCAACACCCCTATATATTGACTCTATATACTTCTTAATGCTAACTTTTACAGACTCACCACATTTTAAATGCATGCAAGTCTTGCTACTATGACAATCTACATCCACTTGTGGTCCACTTACAGTCAGCTCATGCTGGGTGTATAAATGCAACCACGCCTACACCAGAAAACAAACTTCCTTGGATATCTCAGCCACTTAGTAGATGCTGCACTTGACTGAATTTGGCCCACTGTGTGCTGTGGAAATAGTGAAATACCTGGATATGCAAATATGCTCTGCATTTCATCAACCTCGTATTGGTGCAAACAGCTGCCACTTCTCCATTTGCTCTAACAATGCTTCATAAATGCAGAAAACAGCATGGCCAAGGACTACTGAGAAACCACATGGCATAAACTTTAGTTATTAGCTTACAAAGGAAGCGGTATTTCAGCAATGATGCAAATAAACACTTTGAAATTAAGTCTAAAGAGCTATGAGATTGAATACTAAAGTAGCAGGACAAGCTTCTCAGTGTGTATCACAGTATAGCCCTCCTATGCTGAAACTGGTTGAGTTTTTCTGAAATACATGGGTCTATATTTTATCACCTGCAGATGTGACCATTATTCTTCCACCCCCCTCTTCCCTGACGTCAGACCAGAGAGAGACAATTATATTAAGTTATTAGTTCAAATAGCCCTTGAGCACAACTATAAGGGAGGAAAGATTGTCATGAGGACAATCTTTTTAGTAGAGACAGCAGTGACAGGATGAGGGGTAATGGTTTTAAAATAAAACAGGGTAGGTTTAGGCTGGATATAAGGAAGAAATTCTTTACAATGAGGGTTGTGAAACACCGGAACGGGTTGCCCAGAGAGGCAGTGGAGGCCCCATCCCTGGAAACATTCAAGACCAGGTTGGACAGGGCTCTGAGCAGCCTGATCTAGTTAGTGGTGTCCCTGCTCGCTGCGGGGGTGTTGGACTAGATGACCTCTAGGGGTCCCTTCCAACCCAAAACTTTCTATGATTCTATGATTCTATGATTCTAAAGCGGGTCTACAAATACACTACTGCCCTTTACTATTTAAGATGAAACTCTGTCACCATAAAAAAGAACAAGCCAAAATGTTTTCTTTGGAGTGCTGCCTTGCTAAAAAAAAACGCAGCTTTGCGTAATTCAACATAGTTCATAGGACCAAGCTATCCGTCAGCGTCACGTCTCATTTTCATGCTATTTCATAACTTTCAGCACATCATCATACTGTTGCTCCGGCTAGCGTGGGGGCTGTCATCAGAGATTTGGCCAGGGCCACACGGTTAGCAAGTGGCTAAGGAGGCAGCCGGCTGCCGGGGGCGGCTGTGCCCACTGCCCCCTTGCTAGCCACAGGCTCGGCGGTTTAGGGACAGGCGATGGGTGACATGCCACAGAGGAGAGGGAGCTCTGGGGATGGCGAGAGTGTTGGGATGAAAAGAATAAAGGAGGTCAATGAGGCGGCTCTCAAGCTGCAGAACAGCCCATACAGCCTGTGCATATGCCATTTCCCAGCACGGCTTTCAGGTCTGCGATACTTCTGCATTGCTGCCACTAAGACAAGTCTTCAGAAGAAAAAGTGCGATCTTACTCTAGCTGTAGCCAACCTACTTCAAGCATAAACCTACTGGATATGAAAGAAATATCTGTGCTACTTTTTCTGCTCCTGAACAGACAACACTGACTGTAGGTAGCAACCAAAGCGACTGCTTGGAACCCAAAGTGGTTAGCAACAGAAAAACTGCTTTAGCATAGTCCCGAGTTCTATAGACAGAGATACTAATATATGTAGGTTAAAAATATATATAATATTCTCATTTTTCTGCACATTTAAAGATATCTGGAATGACAGCCAAAGAAATACTAGAGTGGTAGATAACAGTTAATTACTCTGGAAGGTTGATGCTCTTCACTGGTTCTGGTTTTCCTTTTCTTTAATCCTACCCCCCAGCCAGCTCCTTCTTTTGACTGTCATAATATTTCCTCCATTTTTGTGTAATGCAATCTTGTCCTTCCTATTATTAATTATGCTTAAATAGCAGCAGTGCTAACAGGCAATAGTGAATTCTGACATAAACATGAAGTTGACTGTATGGTAATTTTGATCCACCAGATTTCCTTTTTACCCATTAAGAAACAGAAGTACATTAGCAGTTTTGAAAGCTTTTCTCTCAGTGCTGTACCAGTATTACTCCCTTGGCTGTACAGATACTCACAGAGCTTGCTCATTATCTTTATGTTGCCTTGAAGCTAAGACACAACTGAAGAAAAGGCTGTGTTTTTTCTGCTTTGTACTTGTGCCTGATTTTAAATCTCACTAATGCTCTTGGTGAACTATCTACAGCCCACAATACATAAAGCTCCCATGGCACGCAAATTTGTTTCTTAAGCTTTGCTTCAGCGCAGGGAGAGTCAGGAATCCCCAGCGCACTTGCAAATTTTTAGCTATGAGCTTGGGTGTACCCCACTTCCACCACCTTTAATACTTCTGCATCCCTAGTGAATTCATAAGGGCTGTCTTCATTTAAAGCAGACAGAGTAAAATATAACCTATTGTTCTTACTACTGCATTAATCCAGGTTTAATGGCACAAAAGCAGATTAACAGAAGAGCTATTACACTTCAGTTCAGGCTGAAACATGGATCTCGCCAGCCAGAAAGGCCGTGTCACTCCCTCCTCTGGCCAGCTGGAGAATCTGTCGCAACTTCCTGAAGTCCCTTTGTTTCCTTTCAGAACCAAAATGTCCTGTCTTTCTCTTATATTAAATATGAGATAGGAATACGTAAAGAAAAAGTTAAACTTTAAACAGGGATGATTTTTAAATTGCATATGTTTAAAGTTTTTAAGTTCTTAAAGTGTGTACTAAGTGAGAAAATATTCCACTTGAGTCTGATGACAACATAATTCTCCCATCCCTCTAACATATCAATAATGTGTCCCCCGAACTATAGGAACTCTTCTGTCAAATGGAAGAACTACCAAGGTTTGTAATTAAAATCAGACTTCACAGGAGACTTCTTAATACTCCCGATGCATGGTGTTCCTAAAGCACTCAAATTGTTAAAGATTTACTGCAATCCAGGAAGTGAAACAGCTTCATCATTTACCACAGTTTCCACAACGTCTTTCACTCGTGTGACATTGCTCTGCTATGGTTGTGTTCTGCCATTTAAAATGTCTCAGCAGGCTTCAAGTGTAGCTCTTCTTAGAGGTGATTGCATTAGCCCAAGCCATTATAGGTCTCCGACACAAATGGCGCTTCATTTACTAATACACAATGAGAACTGATCTGCTACAGGATTAGACAGTTTAAACCATTAAGTGAGAGCATCAGACACTCAGTATTTTGCATTCACCGAGTAATTAAACTTTTCTATTGATGCCATGTATTTAAAAGACAGGAGAAATATCAATGCAATGTTTAGGCTATACAATTATGTGTACAGTTAGGTAATTGTATTAATTATACTATATAGTTAAATGTACATTTAGTGCCAGGTATTAATACATGCAGGTCAGGTTTTGGCTTTAGTAATGTTAGGGAATGCAGAATAAATCTACTCATTTTCTTGTAGTCTTTTTAGTTTTATATGCTGGGTTAATCAAATGACATTCAACATATACTTACTTGGGGCTGACTTTTAGCCATTAGAGTTGTAGCCCTCTCAGGTCACAATTTATACTCATAGTAGTACATGCACCTATCAACAAGCACAGTTATGAATACAACAACCCCACCGCGTGCACTTCACTTAAGAGACAGAAATTTCTTTCAGGATTTCCTTACACCTCCTCATCAGATTATAATCTTACTTCAGGTACCCTGTGTCCACATGCTCGGAGCACCTGCTTTCTAGCTCTGGGTTGACACTGTGGGACCACGGCAGGTTTTGTCTCTCCTATCCACCCATGAAGAATGAATGGAGAGGAAGCAACCAAGCCTGTAGCTCATGCAACCCGATGATCCAGAAACAGTGAAAGATTCCCATCTTCAGGTTAAATGCTGTATTGCCATTGTCTTTCTGTGAATTACTGTATAGGGAAATCAAGAAGCATTAGATGGGAAACTCTAGCATTGCCCTCCAGGAACACCCGTGCTACGCTGTGTAAAACTTTTTTCAGTGGACCTGAGCCAACACTCCTCTCCACTTCGGTGATGTTAATTGGGAGCTTAGTTGTTTATTGCTAGCAGTACCACTAATACAAACAAATACCTAGACAAATAAAAGAAGAAAACAACCTCATGAGTCACCTGTCTCACCTTTACATTTCTACAGAAAACAAGGCTTGGCTTCGTGGCCTGTGGTGATCCTACCCCAAAAACTGAGATCCAGTAACACCAGATTAAAGTCACACTTTTAATTTCGAAGTGAAGAAGTACTATCTTTGCCTTCTCAGAACATCATGGTAAATGTTTCTGGAGGCTTCCACGTGTCTCGAGGAAGCAGGGGTCCCACAGACTGCTCATAGGCTCTGCCAGGGCAGCCCAGGGATTACAATTGACCCTCCACATTCTCCAAAGTGCTATCACCTGTGATGTTTCCCAGCAAGGAGGAATCTGCTTAAGTAGCCACCATCAGGTTAATACAAGGTCATCACCTCTGATTGCTGGCTGAATGCCTACCGGTGAACTTTTTCTTCTGCTCATAAAGCTCCTAGGCACAAGGCAGGCCAGGTGAGCGATGGTACCAGCTCAGCCATGAAGTGGCCAAGACAAGAATGTGCTACATCCCTGAAAGCCTGGAAAAAGCTGCTTCGCTACTAGGAGGTCTCCTCTTAGGCTGATGGTCTTGGATCCTCTGGATCCTGTACCAAAATAATCAGAGAAACAGCAGACAACAGATTTGTCCCAAGAAAATGCTTATAGTCCTGAAATGGGTATGGGCTGTAAGGGTCTTCACATCACAACTGTGTTTGATAAGCTGGACCTGACAGCTCCGTTAAGGAGAGTCACATGCATTGCCAAGGAGTCCTGGGAGAGCATAGAAAGGAATATAAAAGATACAGATTATTCTTGGCTTTAAAGAGGTATCTGAAAAGCCACCAGGTGCAACGTCATCCCTTCTGCAGGGACAGTGGTGTGGAAATACTGGATGTCGTGTCCTCTACAGCCCACTGCAAGCAACAGTCATCTTGTCATTATTTCAGTCAGCAGAGATCAGGGTCAGGACCGCACTGCTTCCTACACGCTAGTGGTGTACCGGCTTAATGGAATACATATGTGTGAAACAGAAGATGAGTAAATGTGAGGTAGGACTATAAGGATACTTACAGATATTATCACAGTGATTTTTAAGTTTCATATGAAATTTTGCTTAAAAGTCAGTGATGTGATATGGCACACAAGGAGGACCCAGAAGAATACGAATTGTTCAGCCCTGTGGTGAGAAGAGCTTGAACGATGAAGGTAAGTGATCGACAGCATTTTTTGAGAGAAGACCTTTAACCTCTTAGCAACACACATCAGCTCAGAAGAATGAGGAATGCTACTATTTTCCACAGAAGGAAACAAGCAAAGCATGATTCAAAGCCCACTGAGAGAAAAGGCTAGCGCAGGAATCAAAGTTTAGGCTTTTGAAATTCCCGGTTCTGTAGGATCACTCTCAGGCAACGAATGCCCTTTCCAGGCAGCAGCATGTGCTTTGATGCTGTCCTTGGGTGGCATGGGACAGGCTGTGTCAGACTTGTTAAACAAGCAGACAGATAGTTTGAGCATTCACAGTTTTTCAAGTACCAAATATATAACTTCCCTAATTTGTCGCAATTGGCTGCAGAAATAATCATTTACAGGAAAATGAGGGAGAATTCATGGCTAATAAAAACTGGCGTACCTTCCCTGCAGTCGCATTAGTTACACCGAAATGATCATCTGTGTTGCTAATGATTCTGTTTGTGCAAAGGCACAGTTTTTCTCACCTTCCCTGCAGATGAAGTATTTTTCTCATTAAAATTTAACTCACAGATGTCTACATGAATTGCTTTTACCTCGTTGACTGCAATGTGCACACTCTTTCAGATTATATCAAGGATGACCAGAAATAAAGAAATGGGAAAGACTAATATCTCTGCAACTTCTTTTTTCCAATATCTAAATCTCAGTTATTCAATGAAGCAAGAATGAGGATACATTCCAATGTTCATAGTATTTGAGATATAAAAATTGCTCAGAAAAATATATCTGGGAGGGGAAGATTTGTGTACCAGGGTACAGACAAAGTAAAGGGCACACTTTTTTTCAATTTATTTTATAGATCAGTCTCCACATCCTACCTTTCACAGTGAATCAGTGTGTTAAGGTGAGCTGAATACAGAGCTAATGTTACACAGCTTATCTTCAGCACCTTTAACACCTGCTTTATCTGTTAATGCTCTTAGTGCCAGTTCCATGATTTGACTTTGGGTTATTTTCATTTAACTGAAATGTCAGGAATGATAAACTATGTATAGGTAAAATCCCAGCAATATCACACCACAGTACTGTGCTAGGATAGTCAATTACTATTTTTCACTTCCTTTTTACATTTGGTTTAATGTCTTTTAACATCTTACAGGTAGATAGCTGAACATTTTTCAGCTAAGCAGACTTTAGACCACATTCCTGTACTATTACAGTTTGAGAAAAAAAAAAAATCTGTTTTCTTCTTCCTCAGCCTCAATCTTAGAGCTACATGCTTGGACACTGGGAGATGCAGTGATATTGCAAGATTTTTTTGTAGCAAGAAAGATTGACCTAGCTCAGTATTTAGATGGGAAACCTCTGTCAAAGTTAGATACTGCAGAAAGCCGTGCTGAGGACGAAGGTGCTCCTGCAGCATGCGTTCTGTCTCCACTGCATGCGAGCACTAGTGAACTTGTGGTGTGTCTGCACAGACAGTTCCCCACAGGGAGAGAGAGGAGGAAAAACGTGGAAGAACATTTGAGTGCTCTCACACATGGGCAAGGACAATAACCAGCAACCATCACTACATCTCCCCGTTGCCAGCTTGGAGGGAGGGTGAGCGGGACCAAATCTTTATCCACCTTGGCAGATGTTGCTAGGAGTAAAGATGAACAGCTTGTGGATTTGTCTGGGTTTTATGAGTGAGAGCTCTGTGGCGAGCAGGGGACTCACAAGGACAGCTGCTGGGGAGGATGAGAGGCAGAGCTGGGGGTGAGACACATATGCAAAGGGTGCTTGTTACCCATTGGGTGAGTTGAAATTGGGATGATTTTGCAAAGGAAAAAATGAATGTATGATGGAGCAATATGAATGGGCGGTTGTGCTGAAAGAAGTTTGATGAAAAATGCATACAGATACCTCAGTAACCTTCCAAGTATTGGGAAGGAAGGAGGAAGGAAGCCTGCAAGCTTTTATTTCGGTCCTTTCTGTCTGCCATTAATTTTATTACCTGGTCATGCTGACTGCTAAGCTGCTACTGGTCAGTCATCTCACCCAGAATGTGAGGGAACACCATAACACATACTGTAATAAATAAACACTGTCTTGGCATTTACAAGTGCATAAAATCACAAATTGAATCAACTGCATCAATAGTCTAGTTATGTCAACAATTGGTTGGTTTTACCCTTGGTATTAAATAGACAGCAATCAATGTCCTTCAAATCTACTCTACTTATAAAACAACATAAATGCCTTCAGGGTTTTTGATTTATCAGACAATTTACAGAACATTTTGTTACAAGAAGAAGGTATTAATCTTCTGTTTCCTCCTCATACAAGATTTAGCAATATTTTACAACCTGTGTATAGGAAAATAGATAAATGCATATTCTGAGAAAGCAAATGCTGAAGAAGATATAAAATAATTCATTCAAGATTACAAGTCATACCCTCAAAAATTCTGGAAAGAGCCCATATACTTTTATCTTTATTGATCTCAGGATTTCCTACTGTTGCAATTTTCCTTTTGGTGTTTCAGATCCCCACCTCTAATTTTTAGAAAAGATGGACATCATCACTTCTCAGAAATGTCATACCAGACCTCTAAACATTTAGTAACACCAGAAATGATGGATTTGTTACACGTCTACAGGAGGCAGTGACTGGAAGCTGAATCTACAAGAGGGAGTAAGGTCTACCATGCTCAGCTTTGCAGGGTTGCAGCTCTGGTTGCTTGCCTGGTGCACACGCAGTCGTGGCTCCGAGCTTGACTGCTCAATTGGATGTGGCAAAAGCTAGTGGGCAAATGAGGCTCCTAAAGTAGCCAACAGAACAAGGTCAGCAGCAGATCTTACCTCCCTTTTGATTTTTAATGCCTTACTCCAGGCTTCAAATGATCGGAATTGCTTGGCATTCACAGCCATATCCTTCCCTTAACTGTGCAAGACCTTTCAAAAATTAAGCAGTGTCACAGTGAAAAGCAGAGGGATTGTTGATCCATTCTCCCTTTTCCCCCATGAAGGGGGCGGGAGAGCTGAACTCACTTTCTCCATCCAAAGGTGCTTAGATCCACATTCCCTGCCTAGGGACGTAAGCCCCAAGACTATTCATTGTATGGGGATGCTCCACTGTCCTTAAAGCAAATACCAGGGCCAGAGACAAAGAGAAACTCCCTACGTGAGTGGTCAGGCACCTGTTGGAAGGAGGGGAACCCTTCTTGTCCAACAGCAGCATTGTTCAAGCAGGGCTATTGCAAGTCCAGCTTTTCTTAGAGATCCTCACTGGTCTGGGATTTCGGCTTGCAACTTGTTCAGCTACACCATGACGATTCAGAAAAGTCTGTTAAAGTGCAAGGAGTCCCAGACATCCCCGAGGGTCACGTCCTCCTCAATGCATGCACGCGAAGTCTGGCACTTCGCGAAAATTTTGCACTTCCTGGCCACACCACGCCCTTTCAGGATGCACACATGCCGCAGGTATCGTGCTGCCAGGCGAACTGTGCACAGATGAATTCGGGGTAACAGAGTAAAACAACATATGCATGCAATGTGGGGCTCACTGCTGCTCACTACATCGCCGGCTGTTTCTGTCCAGGGTATGCCAGACAGAAACACTGTACAAAACATCAAAACATTAAGCAGTGCAGGATTCAAAACCAGGTTTCCTCACTGCTGTGTAGCAAACCTAGTCATCTCACTCTCTGCTGCTCCCCTCTGTGGCTTTATTATTCCACACAATACAAAGCAGCTTCTGCAAAAGAGGGTGAGGGCAGACCCTTCCAAACTGGCCCTTGGTGGGACAGCGAGGGCAGGCTGCAGGGATGGAGGTGGTGTGGGCTGAGTCCTGTCGGGCAGGCTGCTGTGGTGCTCACCAATACCTCAAAGCTGAACCTATGTTTTGTTGGTTGCTCCTGAGGCTGTTTCTGTGCAGAACTGGAGCTGCTGGGGAGGGTCTGGCACCATCTGGGTGGCCAGATGGACCAGGGATACCGAGACTGATGATGAGGTGAGTGCATCTGCAATAGTGTTGGGCAGCATGTCGGTGGCAGTGGGTATGTCTGTCATGGTACTATGACCTAGAGGTAACTACAATGTGCTCTGGTGTGCACAGCCGAGATACACCTTATATGTAAGAAACAGTCAGAAATAAGTAACATTTTTTTAAAGAAGCCTATACCAACAGAGTGAGCACATTACAAAAGCGGTCAATCTTCTTGACCCTTGTAGTAAAGTTCTGAGGTATGTGTAAAATTGATGTCAAAACGACCAAACCATAGTATCATAAAACAAAATGAGAAAAGTCGATTAGTGGAAACAAGTTTAAACGAAAGTACCAGGATTACGAAGGATTTCAAGTTCTAGGGCACCCCACAAGACCATTCTTGGTTTCTGACATGACAGCAATGCACCTGTAGGGATTGGATAGGTTATAAACCTTCCCCTTTGTACAGAGGCTTCCTGAAACCTGCATCTTTGGTATTCACCACATGATTAACAGATACAAGAAAAACTTTCTGTTGGTTGATTAATGATGTTTTGAAGAAATTGCCATGTTTACCTGCAGAGAATTAACATTTATCTACTTCCTACATGTAAGACCATTTGCTCGCAATGTTATTTACAGCTTTCAGTGAAAATTCTAATTCAGCAGAACATACGAATAAAAAATGTACGGGAAAGACAAAAAGACATCCTGACGCAGCTTTTCACTAGAAATATGGTCAATGGGGGAACAGATGGCTCTTGGTCCCTGGCTTGCATTCCCTGACCTGAACTTTACTATATGAACTAGTTTACTTACTGATAATACTACCAGAGGCAAAAACCCAAATGTCCTAGAGACTGACTGTCCTCCCTCTGTCCAGCTCAGGACTAAGACACAATGGTGGAGCAGGGAAGATAACCAGAAGCAAAAGCAGAGTCTGAAAGCCACCCTTGGAAAACTGTATCTGTACACAGCATTCAGTGGGGACAGCGTTTGGATACAGACCTACTATGCAACTACATTCCTAAAAGGAGAGCTCTGTCAGACCTCCAAGAAGAGAAATAACATTTGACATGGGGAATAACAGTGGTATTTCTTCTGTACAGAGGACAACAGGAGCACACCGCTTTGCAAGTATGCCACGAGATGGTCATTCTAGCTGGCGAGGCATTGTTTGTTACAGTTTTCACAGAATATGCTGTTTTGAAAGAGAAGTAGTACCTGTCTGTCCTCTCCCCACTCCCTCTAACTGGGGCACCTAAGTATGGTGAACCTTAATTTTGAAAAATATTACCTGAGGGCACAGAGGGAGGTCTAAGTCAGAGGAAAGGAAAATAGTTAGGTGGATTAAGTGAGATGAGATCATGAAATTTCTTCATAAACAGAAATGACAGGCTGGCTTGGGAAAATAAAGTTTCCCTAAGCACACCTGACAGCAGAAGCTGACTGATCAAATAAGAGCAAACGTGTAGTGAAACAGACAGTGACAGCAAGCCAAGTAAGGCTGTCCTCTGGATGCAGCAAAAGAAACTGAGTCAGGGAAAACACATGGGCCGTGCTGAGGAAAGAGCCGCGTTCATGTAGACAACAGCCCAAATTGTCACCCCAGCTACTCACAGAGGAGTGCAGTGAGGGGAGAGACACTGACTTCAGAGAGCTGCAACAGAAAGCACAGCCTTTACCTTCCTGGCATCAAGCTCCTCGCTCCTCATATTCCAGATGTGACACCCATTCTGTTCAGACTACGAATGCATCACGTTTTATAAACACCACAAACTAAGCAATCAAAGCCTTACCACTGTTCAGTGTTGAACATTTTTAGAACGACATTTGTGCTGGCTGTCTATACACACGTGGAAATGTTCACATCTTTTTTTATGCACAGAAGCTTCCTGCTATTTCTGCACAATATTCTTCCTAAAAACAGCCACTCTGCTTCCAGAAGTTACTTTTTCATCACTGGCTGCTGTTTTGTCTAACTTAACAATCAGGAAGATGGATGTCAGTGTTTAAACACAGTTTTGAGACACCCAACGCAGAACAAAATCTTCATGTAGGATTCTTGTTTCCATCATTTTCTCTCAACAAGCCACAACCAGCTCAACCACTCCACAAATCACAACCAATTCAAACTATTTATTCAGAGCACAAATTGGCTTTTCCAGGTTACCATGAATTTTTAGTTAGCATTAATACAATATCATTTCCTATTTGAAATTATAATTGTTAACTTTTAGAGCCTACAGAGGATCACCAAAGCAGAAAACATAATATTTTTTGAATCTGAGCATTCAGAAAAGCCTGAACAATATCTTTGGATCCCATTACCTTAAAACTTTGCTTGACAGCCATATTTTACCTACAAATGCTCTTTAAAACCAGGAGATCCAAATAAGATCACTTAACACACCCTGACGAACAAAACATCTGGGTACCCCAAAAATGTTGCAGACCACTTCTTTCCTTGTGAAGGCAGTTCAAACACAGTAGAATTAAGCACACCTCCTTCACATTAAGTTCAAGCACACCTCCATCCCAGTCTTTTTGCATATAAAAAAATAAAAGTGCCAGATCATCATAACAAGACTCTGAACAGCTCAAAGTCCGCCAAAGAGGGACTCCCTGGCAGAGGCATCAGGAAGAAAGCTGTAAGGCTGCTGACAGAAGACTCCCATGCAAGTCAAGAGGTATGGACACAGTGTGCCATGCTACGTCGATTCCTGCGTGTGCTGCTTTTTACAGCTCAAAAAAGGAGCCACAGCATAGACAGGGCTCTGGAAGAGCTTGGACTGGGGAGGCAGAAGCGTCATTTAATGTTACCTCTTTCAGCCGGCTGGGTTGTAAACATTAAGTTATGCCACAGATCTTGGTTCAGCGTTTCACACTGAATGGCTTACCCTGTCTTACACAGCAAGTCTGCAGCAAAGCTAGAACTGAACCCGGAGATCCAGAGTTCATCTTTCCTTTTGTAATCATAGCTCCAACCTTCCTTGAAACAGAGAAAAATGGGAATCTGTTTAATTCTGAGTGTGGGTGTGAATTCTACAGTTTTCAGGCATGTTTTTGTTAATCTAAAGACTTCAAAGGTTTCTATTAATAAAAAAAATTAAAGAGGTGTCCTCAAAGTTTCTACTCAACAGACCTTAGATGATTGGAATTGTAGGTGTTCTCGTTAGAGGAATAGTGGGATTTTGCTGAGGAAATAAATAGCTTCATTTTGCTAAATCCTTTTCTGCCAAATGACTATAGACAAATATTTCAAACAAGAAAATACTAATTTTTTAGATCAAGTTATAGCTCCCAGGTTAATCAGAGTCTTCTGTGGGAAGTCTTCCTTTCCTCTCTGTGTAAACTGAACTTTTGTATTGAAAGGGAGGGGACATGAGCTGTAAAAGTTCTTTTGTCTATGTTGCACAATAGTTCAACTTCCTCTTTTAAAAAAAAAAAATTACCCCCCCAAAACCATAAAAAAACCAAAACAACAAGAAAAGAGGATTATTTCTCTCTTCCTTTTCTTTCATCATGCTCTTTCTTACACCTTGCCGTAGGCTATCCTGTCATTTTCAGATTTTTGATTCTCTCATGAAGCAGCCGCATTAAGCATTAATCTTTCTCACAGATGTTACCGACAGCACCAGGGAGCCAGGCTTGTGCCTGTCTCTCCAGGGGATGTATTTATATTCTGTCTATGCAGGTTTGTTTCTCCAACAAAAAGCTGCCTCCAAGTTCAGGGATGACTGTGCCATAAAGTGAAGTCACTCATCTTACAACAGGCCTCAAAGCAGCAATGAAATTAGGGATAAGAATGAAGAGTTACAAATGATTTAGTACAAGTAGTTGCATGCCAAAATATATGGGTATACCCAAGTGCTGTGTGGAGGCTTTGCTCTGCTTGCCTTGTCAAATAGGAGACTACATTGCTTTGTGTCAAATGTTAAAGTGCCAACAACCAGCTTGACTTCAGGGGAGCTGAAGACAAGCACAGACTACCCCTCAGCTTTCCAAGCTGACTGGGAGCTATGACATGAAGTAAAAAAACCAAACTAGTAGAAACTATTGCAAATATCTTTGATAGAGTTAGAAAAATAATCACTGAAAATTGGTCAAAACCTGATCAAATACACAGATTCATAGGTGTAACAAAAAAGAGAACACTGTCTTTTTGGAAGGTCAGTCAGTATTTCTTTTCACTCTTTTGGCCCTGCCTGGTTATTTCTATACAGCATTTACACAGAAATAGATGCACTTATTTTGTCTAATTAAGTGTGATCCAGTCTTACCTGGCAAGTCCATATTGATGTGATAATGAATCCATCATCTCTGAAGACATTGAAGATTTCAATGATCCCCCGTGAATAACCAAACACGGAGATACTAGCATCTGACACTGCCAAGTTAAATGTGAGGTAGTCAGTGGGCTGCAGAAGATGTCTTTGTTTATACAGGACAAAAATCACAATGCTGTTTCCAAACCAAGACAGCCAACCTGGAAAAAAAAATAAATAAAATCCATGAAATCAGAAAGCAAATAAAGCAAGAAGCAGTTCAGTGTGTAAATGTGTGTTGTCTATTCTGAAATTACCCTTTTGCTCCACTAGAAACAAATTAAACCAGCTTATCCATTGGAAAACCTATGCATGAAGCCTTTTTAAGTAGCTGGCTACTTTTCACAAGCAGGAAAAAGCGAATAACTCCAGCAATAAAACAGAACCAACGTGATGAGCTGCTGTTGAATCTAGCAAAGATCCCCATTTAAAGGTCTGGAGAAGTTTTTTTCCTCTAGGTGGACAGATGAGACTCACAAAACGGAACTTGCATGGAAAAAAAGGAAGGAGCAAAGATTGGTAGAGTGGAGCAGAGACTTCAAGCAATCTGCCAAAAGCTGTAGCTGTTTAGGTACATTGTATACAATAAAGTATACCTAAAGTTCAGGTACATAGCCTGAGCGAGCGGCTTTACCAGTCCTCTCTCGAGAAGTGTTGCCTTTTCCAGCTAATACAATTAAGTTTCTTCTCTTCGCACAGCCTAGCATCTCCTTGCAGCAAAGCCTGTCCCAGCTGGGAATACTTTTCAGTGATACACCTGTTAATCTATAGGAAGAGAACATTTAGAGCAGACCTTTCAGAAGCTTTAAGTCTCTTTATTTATTTGTAAAGAAAGTTGTGTCCTCTGTTACTGTCCAGGAACAGAGATGCCTGACATCTACAAGTATAGTTACATGAGGAAAACACAAGGGAGATGACCGTAAATCTGATGAAAGTCAGCCACCTACCCAGGTGGAGAGACCTAGAGCTTCCAAATGTGAATGGCGATCGCTCCACCCATCAGAGCAAGACCCTGGTAGTCTGCATCTCACTTTTTGAAGTGAAGAAGATCTGTAGAAATGAATGACTTTTAACAAAATGTTTACTCATAAACATCAGTCTCAGTGTTGAAAATGGGGCTTGGCCAGTGGAGGGGATGGCTCCAGGGCGGCTGCTGGAGCAGGGCCAAGCAGCAGGTCGGGCAACACCCACCTCCCCACTGGTTCACGTTTCCAACCCAAGCCAGCTCTGCCACTGCAAACATCGGTGGCCTCGCTTCATCTTGGCAATGTGGAGCAAAACACCGCCTCTTCTGAGCACTTGTGACCTGGGACAGGCATAGGAACCCAGCAGCGGGTGATTCTGTTCCCCACAGCCGATGCCACGGTACAACATGAACTGCCAGGTGAGGGAGAACGGTGTTGATCCCCAGCCCTCTATCCAGGCACAAGCTGACAGGTTTAATGTTGTAGCAAGAGGGCAGCTGCCTTCCCGCAGGAAGCATCAACAGCTCCGCGTCGGGAGCGCAGCGCTGCTCTGCTGGGCTGCCTCGCCTAGGGAGGGAGGGGAGCAAACGGCCTCTGAGTCTCCAGGCCATCTGGGACTCCCACCAGCTGAAATGCCAAAGAGCAAAGCACGTGATCTCCAAACAGAGAGGTTGGGTACTTACTCCCAGTGAGGTGCTCTGGGTAGTCTGGAGTGGGAGGGGAGGTGGTTGATGGGAAGGTCTCTGCACAGCACTATGAACTGCTTTTTCTCCGAAGCAATTTCTTTTTAATAACTTCTCTTCACAAACCTGCCAAGCTGCTGCTGCTCTGGCTTGATTAGCAAATGCACATGGCTTACTAAAGTGCTTTTGAACTGGGAAGAGCTGACGTGTCGGCATATGGTATTAAGCAGAAATAGTCACTGGTGCAATGATACACTGAGATACGTACATATATTTTATACATATCTCGTTATAAGATCAACCATAATAAATACATCTTATTCTGGCCACTAGGTGACAATGTTTCTTAATTGAGTCTCGTTTCCAACGGCTGCATGCACTTTAAGTCAGGAATTGTTTCTGACTTTCGTCTGAGCCCAGGTATTATAAACAGGCACAGCAGGGCCCTGGAGGAGGACGGCTTTGCGAATGCATCAGGATAGTCTGCAATGAAAACATGGTAGTTGTGCTGTTTGTGCACATCAGCTCTACCTTCCGTATAGTAAAATAGCTTTCAAGGCAGCAGGCACGGAAATATTTCCCCTGTCAATACAAAGACATAGTGCTAAAATGGCAGACAAAATAAAATGGCACCCCCTTTGTAAATACCTGCATTTTGTCAATGCAGAGTAATGGATAGGAGGGCTACCCTAAAAATGTCATACGCATGGACTTCTGGGGATATAAGGAGAGAGAATATACATTCCCCCTAGCCCAGAGGGTAAGGGAGTATTCAGTTAAAGTATCTTACAGTTGAAACTGAGCAAAACATCGTGTAAAACAACAATACACACATTTTAGATGGAGGTGACAGAGACACAGTATTTGTGATCATTTTTGGCACTACTTTCACACACTGAGGGTGGGGAGGAGGGAAGCACTGAAGGAGATAAAGTTACAGAGCCAGTATGACTTCTGCAGATAGGCACAACCCTTCTAATCAAAGCAGGTGGACAGCTTGCACTGGCATGTCCAGCCCCTAAAACATCTGATCTGTCTGGGCAGTAGACCATGTTAATGCTGTGATAAAAAACCTGGAAGCACTCAATTCTCAGTAAACCATGGAGTAACAAAAACAGTGGTCACACAAAAGTGGTATCAACCAGAGCAGTGACTGTGGGACACTGGATCTCTGCACCATCAGACAGATGTGCTTGTCTGGGGTTGCCAACTATATCGACTGCTTATTGACTTTTTTTTTTTTTAAAAAAAAAAAGCCACAACAAATAACTCCAAAACAAAAAATCAACCAACACTAGACAAGCAAACACCTAAAACCAAACAATGTCCTTCCCACTTACCCCAAATCCTGACAGCACGACAGGGAACAGGACTACAAGTGCGCTGCGAGGCAGCACAGCAATGGCCCTGTGCCCTCCGGGAGGGCAGGGACCTCCTCGGCTGCTCTGCAGGTGGGCCCTGCCTCAGGGTAAATCACAGGCACATCAAGAGTTCAGAAGGAAACCTCTGTGAATTGCTATAAGGCCTTGGTGTCACCAGGTGCCATCTCAATAAAACAGAGGAGAGAAAAGAAACAACCGAGGGAACTGGTTTCACTTTTTGCAAGCTGCCAGCAACTCACTGACAAGAGAACATGAAAAAAAACCCCAACCCTCAAACCCCAAACCCAACCCCAGCATCCTAAGGTAATGCTGGTGAGAAAGGAAAATGGTGAGAAAAGGAAAAAACAGCAGATAGGAAGAAACTGAGCACTCCCTCCCAGCATAAGGTTGTGAAAGGAAAGGCATTTCTCCCATAAGCTGTAGCGCTGCCTGATATGGGCTGCTCATCAACAAGAGGTGCTGGCCCTTCTGAAGTGGCAAAATACACAGATAACATACAATTACTGAAGTTCGTTAACACAAGGCAGGACTGAGAGCAGCTGCTGTGAGTCTCGCAGTGTCAGAGTAGAACAGGTTAAATGAGTGTTGATAAATGCTAAATGTTCAACAGCTAAGGAGTCACCTTTACTCCTCAGAGACCCACAGAAAAGTACTTGGTACCACATTTGCAAACATTAGGAGGTAGGAGGAATAGGGTGGACAGTGATATTAAACATGTTTTATTGCCCTTACTTAATTCTGCAATAATCCTTCCCCTGGAATAATACCCCCTAATAGAGCATTTTAATCCACAGATGTCAAAATTGCTCCACAAAGGAGGCTGATGCTGTTATCCATGATTTCTGGGGGAGGCACAGGAAGCCTGTCAAGCAAGCTGCTGGTAATCAGAAGCCGAAACCCTACTGAAGAAGTCCTGTATCAGTGTTCTGTCCACCAGCCTGTGCAAAGAAAGCACCAAAAATGTAGACAGCAAGAGTGACTAAGGATACTGAAAATGCCTCTGCTGAAAGCGATGGAGAACAGCGAGATTGTTTAGCTCTGGGAACAGCTAAAAGGGAACACAACAATTTTACAAAGATTTCTGCCAAATCATTCAAGCCTGAGCATCCTCTTTTTCTCTCATGTACCTGAGATGGTCTTCGAACAATCAGTAAACACCTGAAGCTGTGTGCAATTTCATGGTTAACATTCAACTTATGTTTTCACAGAGTTAGATTTGGTACAAGGGAAGTGATAGATCTGAGCTGGTCATCCACATTTCCATCCGATGACTGCATCCCCGCCCAGCTAAGACAGGCTTTTATGTTCTGTACTTAGACTTGTTATTATTAGACATTGTTACATGGCCTTTACTTCTAAAATCTCACAAGAATGAATTAGAAAAATGTGTATTACAACTCATCCATCTGCAGTTTAAAATACACAGGGAGCCTTAAGTGGGAGAATTCAAGAAATGAGAGCAAAAGGTGAAGGCTCAGTGTCACAAGACAAGCTACGCTTTTCTCTCAGCAAATAACCTTATCTCTAGGACAGAAACTGGATTGAGCATCTAGATATAGAGCAGGCATGAATAAAGTCAATTACTGATTCAGCTACCTATACGCAAGCATAAATGTCTATCTGAAGAAGTTTGCTGTAAAAGATTTTCAGGCTAGAAAGCTTTATTGAAAACAGTGACAAAATCCAGAGAATTTGCAAAGCTGTCATTAACTATTGCAACTGCGAAGTGACCATGCTCTGTTTTTACTCTTCCCTGCTAACTATAGATACACAGTATCCTATCCAGGGCGTATTGCCAGTTCTGGCAGGAAGGAGAAGAGTCATCACATTTTAGACTTGACAAAGCATGGAGAGATTGTTTATTCAATACACGAGATCATTTTGCGGATGCATGTTTTGTGAATAACTTGTTTCCTTTCCCACCTTCGCAGATTTATCTGTCAAACAATGACCAAAATAACACTCACTCTGTCACTTGTCAAATTACTATTTTTTAGTACAGTACAGTATAGTATTTAGTTCACTCTTACCATGCGGAAATGTGTGCCTTTTAAAGGCAGGTTTGGGTCTTGTTTTCTGATGGGATTGGTAATGCTCTCACCATGCCTTTCTGACATAAGCACTCACAAAATGTCAGAATTTGACAAATATTGTCTCCTACTGACTTAAAATTTCCTTTGATGCCAAGCACTCACACTCCCAGTCCCAGTTAACTGTGAAACTAAGGAAAACAAGCACAGAACAAATTGCGCATAAATGTAGAAAAGAAAATTTACTTCAGAATTCCAATGAATAATTATGAAGAAAATAATGTTTCATTTTTTCCCCCCCAGGTCTAAGTTTGGCTTAGCAAGCAGGCGTGGACAGCACTTTTAAATTGCACCTAAGAATTTAAACTACACAAGGATTTTGCACAGTATTCTACCACTTGGGCCACAGGTGAAAAGGGGTCAGATGTAATGCTAGCAAGGGGCCAGGCTTCCCCCTGGCTGTCAAGCACAGTTCTGAGCTCTTGGAAGGGAAAGATGAAACAGAGCGCTGCCTTCAGAGAAGGGATTCTGACGCAGCCGACCTAACGAAGGGTAATACAGTAGCTGCTGCTACCACCCGCAGCTAGTCCCTCTCAGCATGCTGTGACGGCTCACCGTGGTGGGATTGGCTTTGCATTTTTCCTCCATTTGGCTGGTTCCCTGGACAAAGCACTAGCAAGGAGAATGGTGGAACAGTGACTCAGATGCCAAGAAGCAGTGCAGTGATCTCAAAATCTTTCAGGATTTGCAAAATGCACTGATGCATTTTGATTCTGGTTTGCTTGTGATGTTAGTATGCGATACCTCTGGGTATGGGCTCATGGGTATGGGCTGAGAGCATGGGCTTTGAGCTCAGGTTTCCATGCAGTGTGCTGAGGACCCCTCTGTCTGGATCTGATACAGCCTGGCTGGTGTACAATGTATGTAAGGCATGCACACACATCAGTGTCCTCTCAGTCACACATGACATCTGCGCTACCTGTGACATGAGAATTTCCAGGAGGGGATACGCAAAGAGGCTTCATCTCAGCAGAAGGTGTTAGAAAATGGTTCTGGGATATTCACGTCCTCTGTCAAGATGTGTGACTGTGGGAAGACTTGGCCAAAGACGGTTAGGTTTTTTAGACTTTATCCTGCAAACGCGAACAGATTCAGAGGAACCCCATCTTCTGGGTAAGCAATAACACCACATATATCCCTTTGGTGTCTGAAATGTACGTCAGAATTTGCAAAAAGCTGCACTGGCATACTTAGATGCAAAAGAGAAGAAAACTTGGAGCAGTTACAGAAGTGTAGTCACTGAAAGTGTTTTCCAATGGATCAAAAACCCAAACATATGAAATATGAACATCTTCGGGACTTTGTGTAAGGAAGTACCCATAGACTCCTGCAAATGCAGGCTGTCTTTCCAGACCCTTAAAGAAATGCAGATACGGGAAGGTAATGCACAGACTTGCCTTTGTCCTCTGCTGCCAGCAGGGCAAGAGGGTGTCTGCGTAACAGGGTACTTTGTCCTGCCATATCACTGCTCCCTAGACAGAGTTACTGGTGTACATAAAATTGGTAGCTGTAAATTGTTACAATTGGTGCTTGCAGGAGTGTGGCAGCAGACCTTTGAGGAGAAAAAGACATGAGGACTTGTCTGATTTATGTATTACTAAGATTTTTTTTCAAAAGTTCTTATTGCAAAAAAGTATGCTTACCTCCATCACATTTTAACCAGATCCACACTACACTTAGCTTGGAGTAATGCTGTTACTGCTTATATATACTCTGCAAGAAATGCAACTTGAGTTTTGAATCTGGAAGTAAGTTTCAAGAACAGCAGCTATAATATGCCAAGCACTTGTATGCCTGGCAGAAGGATCTGGAGCAGTCAAAAATCAGTATACATATAACCTAAAAGCTCAGGCACTGAGTTACTTCAAAGTATTTGCTAGAAGATGTGGGGTCACCATTAAGAAGCAGCAAAGGAAAACACCTCTGTTGGTCAGTTGATGGAAGAAGTTTGAACTACCAGTGTGATGCAGCGGCAACACTAGAAGAGACCAGTAGAGCTGAGGAAGCGTAAATATTAATGTGAATGGCAATGGCAAGACCTTGCTTGGATGCTGTATTTGGTCCAAAGAAAGAGTGCAGAGTGGAAAAGACAGCGTAAAAGGCTGCTGTAGGGGACAGGGGAAAGGGTATTATGACAGAAGAGAAACAAACTATAATAACCACCATCAAATCTACCAAACAAAAAAACCCCATCACTTGCTTAATAAAGGAATACAGAGATTGACCACAGGGTACAATTGTTCCTTCAGGAACACAGACCGGCCATAGGACGTTAATTGCAGGCAAAAAAATTATTTCAATTAAAAGGAGTGACAAAAAGGATATAAAGTTATTATGATCACTTTAGCTAAGAATTTAGGGAAAGGCTCCTACTGAACAGAGAAACAAAATCAGGAACAGGCTGTCAATTGAAAGAGTGGTAGCAACACCAAAAAACCCCCAGCCAGTTCTATGAGGGAGCATGATTGCTTTGTAAATGAGATTATATATTGTCACAGCAGGAGACAGACCTTGCTGACCTAAGATGTTCTCTCTAGTCTTAAATGCAACTGATTAATTCATTAGCTGATGGTGCAGCCATTTCCCAGCCACTCATGAAGGGATACGCAAATGTGAACAGATTGGGGATAAATTGGAACAACTCTGATTTATCTTATGGCCACTCTTCTAATTAAGCCTCCTAAGACAGAAGCCATAAATTTTTCTGCTAGAACCTCTGTTTTTATTTGAAACACAACGTTTTCCTCCTAGTTCCTATAGGTAAAAAAAGAAAGTTTCATGTAAACATATGAAAATACTTAGCATTTTCTATAGTGCCTTCCCTAGACCTTCCTCACGCATAAGCTGAGGGCTAGTAAGCTACTTGCAGTATGTGATAAGCTTAGAAAAAGAAAAAATCAATTTAGATCAATCATTTAAAAACAGCGATATTTTTGTATACGTTGTTTGAAATAACAGATTTAATGAAAGTTACGTTTTCTTGTATTTTCCTGTGAGGTTTTATGGTCGGAAATTTTGGTTACCTAGTAAACCTACATTCTTTGAAATTTCATAAAGTTTCCTTGTATCCTGCAATGAGTCTACCCCAAATAGACAGTATTAAAACGAACAAAACTGCGCTGGGATCAAAGTGAGTTCATACTGGGTGCCATTTTCAAATCGTTACTACACACTTCCACTGGCTGTCTTGCAGCAGAACCAAAGTAAGCACACGGTATTGTGGCTGCTAACACAGGATAATGTTCTAGTACTTAGATCTTTCATAGACCCTGTTTGAAGATGTTTATTTCTATGTGCATCAAACGTTTAAAGCAAGAGCAGTACAAATAGTTAAAAAAACATTAAAAACTACAGAAGATATTTTTTGTCTCTGCAGGCGGTCATTGTAGGGTGTCAACTGACCATCCTCAGTCAGAACTCTGGAAATCACAGAACGTTAATTCAATGCTACCAGGACACAAGAAGACATAGAAGTATCATGTACTTCTGATAAGGTTCTTCATCTTCCTACACATTAAGTTTAGTGAACAGGAGTTAAAAGTTTACAGGCTTGACTATTTTTTTCCCTCAATATTTCTGCATTGATTATTAATCTCTTTTTAACAAGAGAAAGCTGTACCTCTTTGCTCTTGTAATAGCTGAAGAAAAAAAAGTTGCTTTTTCTAACATCCTGTCCCATCAGGGATGAAACCCCAATGAATCGCTTTGAACTTTACACCAAACTCTACTTCGGAGCTTCCTTTCACGTCCAAGCTGAGTACATACCTAGAGCGAGCAGGTAGAAGCCTATGATAGTCTCTCCTTGCTCTGTTACAGCTGCCTCTCTGCTCAGAAAACTGATGTTGTTGTTCCTCCAGGGTGCCTGTGGAGAAAACTGGACAGACATTTTCAGCGGAGCTTATGACCCAGAAATTGCCCTTTCCTCAGTACGTCCCGGCGAAAGAAAACAGTTTCAGCCCTATCCTCAGTTCCTGCTCCCTGTATTTGAGGGAGCTCTTCAATGGGACTAATGATCTAAAGAAGGAAATCTTGAGGGACAGCAGCTTTGCAGCCTTCTGCCCTGTTCTTCTTCACTAATCCTATCTATTAATACAGCCTGCGAATCTCTGGCCAGCCCAAGACGGCAGATTTCCTCATATCCTTATTACTGCTGCGTGCAGACATCTTTAATGAAGAGCATGTATCTGACAAATAGACAGCTTCCTTCAAAACAGGGTGATATCACGCAACCTACAGGCTCATAGGCACACCCACAAACACAGTGCATATTGATATGTTGCTAAAATAACAGTACTACTGTCTTTTTGTCTTCGGTGAAGACCAGTATAGCTTTAGTTCAAATGACATTGAGGAAAAATCTCACATAAATTTAAAAAAAAAAAAAGGAATGGTAAAAAACAATGGGGAGGTGTCACTGCCCGAGAATGTGACTTTAGCATAGAAGAATAAATCAGCTACGCAGTTATGTAACAGCAGTATAGCTGCTAATTTAAAAAGAAGGGAAGATAATTTCCAGTACAGATCGAAAAAAATTTGTTTAAGTCCTTTGAATCATATTTTTAAGACTGCTAAGCACCCTCCAATCTCGTACATTCCAAGTATATTTGGATTTTCCCACACTGTTGAAAAATGAGATTTCATCTCGTTGAGGAGACGTGTTAGATGTGATTTAAAATACCCCAGACTGACTCTCTACAGCCTTTACTGAGGTATTGATGATTGTGTTTTCGATATGGCCTCTCTTACTAATCAGATTGTAGTCATAATTAAAAAAAATTAGTCTGAGTCAATTCATCTGGACCAGCAAAGTTTTCCTGGGGAGCCACACACTCTCACTGCACTGAAATCCCGGTGCCCCGACCAGCTTGTCCCTTCCCACCCTGGGCAGCAAATCAGCCCCAGTGCTGGCACCCAGTTGGAGGAAGCAAAGCACCTCACTGGGAACCTCCGCTGGCCACGGGCTGGTTTTGTCTCTCCTGAGCTGGATTAATTCCTGTCGTTAAGCTTTCCCTGTGTTCGTTACGACAGCCTCACTGCGAGAGAGAGGAATAAAGGCAACGTGATGAGAATAGCAGAGAGAAGGCAGCAGAAATAGACGTGTTGTGGTGAAAGATGGAAGCCTCTCACCTTCCTGTTGATGGTGAGGATGGTCACCCACACACTTGCACCACCAAACCCCCTTGCAAGGGTGCTAGGCTTGACGTGTCCCCAGCCATCTCGCTCTTGTAGAAGTCACTGGAGAGCTGCTCTCTCTTTCTCCAACCTAAGGTCAGCAGCACAGGTCTGGCAGCTCCTGCAGATCCCACTGAAGCAGCCAATAGGCCTGATTTTCCCGACCACTGGCCACAGCCCACCTCCTGCTGACTTTTTGTAGAGACTGCTTCCTAAGTCTGACTATGGACACCTGGAGTTTAACCCTGACAAAAGTCCTAAAACACCCTGCTTAGCAGAAAGTGACAGACTGACCTGGGACTTCACCAGCGTGGTGACTAAAAACGGCCCTAGGCCAAAGTTCTCCATTGCTGTGTTCCTGCAACTGCCCCAGGTTGCCCCCAATATTCCCACCACCACCCTAGCTTTGGGCACCACTTGACCATGCGCACATCCTTCACAAGGCTGTCTGGCATGCCCGGCAGATGCTGCCTTTTCTCTGCCATGGTGCTGCTCTCTGAGGTTGCCATTGAAGTGTCATTTTGTCCCCAGCAAAGCCCTGGACATGCATCAGCTTTCACAGGGAGTACATGCACAATGGCAGCCTGTCAATGCTGAGGTACAGTGGCCATTTCTAGCTCATTCTCTGCTTATCTGCCTGTCTGTAACTGCGTTGCTGCTCAGGTGGAGGGTTGGGATAAAGTTGTGCCAGAAGGCAGTGCTCAGGGACATTCAGAAATTCTCAAGAAGGCCCACAACAAAGCCCAGCAATATCACCTACTCTAGAACGAGGAACTTGGGTCAAAGAAGAGGTCCTCAGCTGAGAGCCCATTACAAAGCCTCTGCCCAAGGATGGTTATGTCTTTGTTGGAGTGTATTTCATCACCTACCAAGAGAAAGATGCGGAAAAGAATGACACTTTACATTGCACAAAGTCTACTTGGTCCATGATCCCTCTACTCTCTCGTTGAAAACGAATCAGCCACCCAACAGCCTGCTTGTGGGGTAAGTCCAAGGCCTTTTGGCAAGATCCCTCAGCCTCGTGAGAGGGAAGAGAACAGCTCCTCTACAAGCTTCCTCCTACGATGAGGCAAGTCTCACCCCATGCAGGTCGTTCCTGCTGTGCAGCCAGGATCTGGTGTCCTGCATCCTGGTGTTGGTCCCCACCTCACCGTGAGCACAGGGAGTGCTGATCTCCTACACCCCAGGCAGGGCTGAGGTGGAAGAGCTCACTTCCCAACCACTGCCCTTTATGCACAAGCAGTTCTTCCGTGGCATTTGGCCCAGGCCTGGACTTCCAATTCCGAGTTTGGCATCTGCTGTCACACAAAGGCCAGTGCCCATGACTTTGATTAATAGGGACCAGGATGTCCAGAGAAGACTATTTTTGATGTAAGCTGTTCAAGGAATCTGTGATTGGTATCCTGAACTTGAATCTTGACTTTTCCCAACTGCAAGTTGCTTTTGGTTTCATACAAATACCGCAGCTCCATGCACACTTCAATTCAACTTTCCATTTCAATGAGAAAGTCTTCTGCCAAGACTTGCCACCTTGCAATAATAATGAGATGAAAAAAAGAGACACTTTTGATATTAAGGAGAAAAAAAACATAATCAGGGTGAACTGTTCTCCATGATCAAGCATCCCTTTTATGATTCTTTTTCCCCCTGTCTTCACACACTGCACTGAGTGACTAACATCTTGGTATTCTCCTTACTCCCTCCAGTGGCATCCTTCAATAAGGGACAGGGGCTTTGCAAGCTCCAGTGGTTTGTTCCACACGTCCGCAGGCTGCTGTACCTCCGAAGGAGAGGAAGGCTCCCTCTGCAGATTATAGTTGCCTCATTTCATGTCTCTCAGTGCTTTGGTGGTGACCAATTTACTGGCCTCATAGAGATAATCCATGAGTGCCTCTACTATCTTTGCAAAGTCCTTTGAAAAGATTAGAGCAGTATACACTCAGGCAGTTCTATAAAAAGGAGAAGAAAACTAAAATGCTGTGGTGGTACAGAGAAACCACTGTGTTCGACATGGCTATGGCCTGCGGGAAGACATGTGAAAAAAATGGATTTGACAAGACAGGATCCTGAAGTGCCCCTTTCCTAAACACGTAGGAGCTGCAGGCTGGCTCCACAGAAGGGACATACACAGTGCAAACTCGCCATGGGGGCTGGTGCTGCGGCTCCTGCTACACGCTCCCTGCGCTCGCCCGAACCTCACACATGCGTCCCTCCCCGCTGTGCCCTGCCTGCCCCGGACAGCCGAGCTGCTCGACCTGTCTCCTGTCAGCTGTGCGAAGAGGAGCTGCCGTGGCACCAGGGACCCGGCCATTGGGGCTTTCTCCTGGCAGAAGATCTCACTGTCCCCTGCCGAGTGGGCTGTGAGAGCGGGCACGTGTCCGCCGTGCAGCCGAGGGCAGGTCTGGGAGCAGGAGCAGCGAGCCCTGTCCTTCTGTACGATGCCCACCGGAGCCAGACACTTCAGCCCTCCAGCAAACTGCTCTCCCAGACCTCCGGGGAAGGGACTGCACGGCCGGCATGGGCACGCTGGGCTCACCCCTGCGCACCACCCTGCCAGCTGACACCCAACTACCTCACTGGTGCAAGTAAAAGCAGGATTTGGATTTAAGCCCATCAGCAAGCCACATTTTCAAGTCTAACAGAAGCTGAAACTTCTATGCTATGTATAAAAGAATGTAAGAAATTAATACTCGTGGCTGCACTTGAGGGTTGAATGCAGCTGTTCCTGGAAGGTTAATGAAAGAGGAAAGACTCTGAAACCATCGATACCTCAGGATACCTGATTAAAGTGAGTGATGGAGTGTCTGGGCTATGACACGACAGGTTAATGAAGCCCATTTCATGGACACTCTGAACTCACCAATGGTCTTGGAGGCGGCAGGCAAAGCCAGTTTAGGGTGGATATAAGCCAGCAGGTAGCTCCGATTTGGGCCGCTAAAATTATGCAACAGCCTTTTAATCCCTGTCCACCTCTCTAAACCCTTTCAAAGTGACATACATACAGCACAATAAGGCAAATATCACAGCAGCATTTACTGGCCTGAGATACTCAGGCTAGTTACATTAGAGCTCAGTTTACTGACTGTTTCCAGCACATAGTAACGGAAAAATCCTAAAATTTGTGTGTGGTGGAAACCATATGATGTATATTTCTAACAAGCACCTGTTTCCGTGATGAACACTGAGAGCTTGGCAGTTGCCAAAGGAATTTTGTGAGAAAGCTAGCGTAAGATCTCACAGCACTATTTTTACATGATGCCTGTTATACCTGGATTAAAGCAAGCGACAAAAGATGGAGAAGGCAAAAGGAAAAATACGCAAAAGGGATGGTTTACAATAAACCGTAAGCAGATAGAAATAGGCGCTGCAGAATAAAAATAAAATTTTGTCTCTAGAAGGCATGAAATTTTGTGAAATTTTACAGGAATATTAATCTGGAAGATTTCAAGGAAAATCCAATAGTGTATTAGTAGGAACGTCGCTACATAAATTTTTTTTTTTTGATAAATCATTTTCATTTCTACTTCATATTTTTCATTAGACTATTCACTGTAAAATGAAAAAACTGTCAATATCCAGCAAGACATCTCTTAGTCTTACAAAGAATTATCATGTAATGTTCAGTTATGCGTACGGATTTCATTGAGGTAGTCATAAAATGCATTCCACATCAGTAACCGATGATTTTTCCAAAATCAGGTCACACATATTCACTACTTCCAAGAAAACACACTTGTTGAAATGCTTTGTATGGGATCTTTTCTAATGCCCACTGAATTAAAAGAAGAAAACTATGAACAGATCAGGTCAGTAAGACTGAAAACATGACAATGGAGGAGTGGGAATGACTGTGCTAGCTGCACGCCGCTTGGCATAGCTCACCTGTCAGAAAGCAGCTCTGCATCTGCTCTTTCGTTGCTGAGGTTCAACTGGTGCTAACATAGCAACCTCCAATTTTATAGCAGAAAAAACGCATCTGAAATATTTAAATTGAAGAGTGACCATAATATGAAACATGCTCGACCATTTATGTTTCAAAACGTGCCCGTTTAACCCCAGACTGTTCCCTTGCTGTGACATTTCAGCATGAAAAGAAATGGACTCGATGGATTCTCAAGTGGAATATCCAAACCACATTTCAGCTCCTGAGTTAGGTTACCTGCCAAATTCAGTTAAGAAAATTATTACGTCATATAATTAATAAATTGTAAAATCCATGCTTCTGCCATGATTTTAATGGAGTTTAGCCTACTCTGCTTCTTACTTTACTCTTATTCTCATCAACCCTGAAAGCTAATGATTCTCTGCGGAATTGTGTTACGTAGCTTGTGACAGATCTAGAAATTAACATGGTGGAAAAAATGCTTGGTTAGCGCTTCTTACTGCAATGTGCAGTTTAAAATTAACAATTTCTCAGGGAACTCTGTGTCTCGATTGATGAAAACAGATGATCTTGCAGCTTCAGATGCTAGTTTCATCTTGAACGATGATTCAGGAGAAGGGAAAACTGCCTTGTGCAGAAGAGGTGGCTGAGGGTTTTTATTATTTAAACTCCCTGCTCTGAGCTGAACTTACACTGAGTAGGTTAAGCAGGCAGCTGCATCAGTTCATGCAAGATCGCAGTGAGGAGTGGGAAGTCCTGCTTCTGTGATGACAGAAAGGGTTTCCTAAGGAAGAGAGGGGACCAGGAACTCTTGGCAACCACTGAGAAAGAGTGGAACTTTGGCTGGAAGGCAGGAGCCTCTCTGCAGCATGGGGGAGGTCAAGATTCGAGCACTTGGATTTCCAACCTGTCTTCATGAGTTGCACTGAGTTTTTTGCATTAAAGACATGTTATTGTGGTTCCTGCTCTAGCAAAACTCGGCTTTTTTGGCTTTAAAAGCCTTCCAGTCCTCCTTGGTGAGCTCATTATAGCAGCAGCTTTAGACAAACCTACTTCGAAGCAGTGGCTGACTTGGTGTCCTGTCACTGGAGCACTTTTACCGTCTGTGTTGCAGCAGCACTTCAGTGCTCCAGTTGAGGGGGGAGCCCAGCTAAAGTATAATTTTTCCCCAAATATGAGCTTGCATCATATCATATGCCTGCAATCTCCTGCAGAATTTATGGACATTGCAAATATTGTGAACCACAAAAACTGAAGAAGGTGCTACCACTCACAAACAAGACCAAAACCCAAACTACCCTTCACAGTCAGATCTGTTCAATACAGAGCATGCTAGTAGTAAAGGACAATTTATTACAAATAATTGTGAACAAACTGGGGTTTTTTTTGAGAAAGTGAAATGAATTCCTTAAGCGTTGGTTCAAAGAGGCAAACTGTACTGGGTTTTTTTCTGCTTCCCAGACTCTGAAGTACGCTGTAAGAGGCAGGTGCACCCAATGAACTGTCACTTTGACTCATGTGAAGAAATCCCTCACTGCAAAACAGGCAGAACAAAAACCCCAGCGTTTCATGTATCAGCAGGACTTTAATGTCAGAACCACCTTGAAGGTGCATCTAGGGACTAAGCAAGCTATTACAAATTGGGCAAATAAGGGAATTATACAGGAAAAAAAGGGGAAACTTAAAGCATGTCAAAATGTATTTCATTAATGACAGAAGAAATAAAGAATAATAACATGGGACAAAGTCTTTCTAATAATTCAATAAAACATACTCTTGTTAGGATTTACCTTCTCCCTGGTGTTATACTTACCCTTCCACTCTTTCTCTTGCAGTCTGCAGGCTGCTGGCTTGAGGCAGGGGGAGGAAACGGTTACAGGGAGTCATCAGTTTTCCTGGGTTTTTGCTGGGACAAGTATGACAGTGGTGGTAGAGTTTTCGCCCTCTTCTTTGCCAGGAGGAGCACGATGTTGAAGCTGCTGAATTCCTCCTCCTCTTTCTGAGGTCCTTCTGGGGCTAGTTTTTTGCATTTTCTTTCACGCTTTACACCCTGCTCTTCTTACTTGGTCTGCAACTCCCCATTATGTCTGAATGTCCTAAATAAAAACTATCTTACATACGTTGTATACCTCTTATCTATTTTCTCTGCTACCTGTAAGCTGGTTTTCCCCTGCTCCCACGTTTACATTTAACTGTTTGCTGCTGAGCTGTTCATAGCTCTGAACTGACCCCCTGTGCCCTCTTCTCTCATTGCCCCACGTCTGCACTCCTCTCCACTGCACCCTGGGTTCCCATGGGCAAGCCCTCCACTGCCAGGCCAGGCCTATATTCCTCTATATTGCAACATGAAGACAGTGTCGTAAATATTTCATTCAACACAGAATAGCTATCTGCTACTCCTGGCTGTACAAAAATAGTGGTTCTAACCCACGATTATGAAAAATAAGTAAAACAAATCAGGAAATAGTCACCTGATAATTAAAACATTTGCTGTCACAGATAAGCCAGCTAAAATAAAGTTCCAGGCAGGCACAAGCAATTTGAAGCAAAGCAAGCCTGACATGCCTTAATACAGCAATGTTAGTACTTAGCCTGTGGCATATAACCAGCAATAGCAATAACTGTATTTATGGAGCTACAGGTTACACAGATGAGGCAGTAGCTGGATAGAGCTGCACTGGCTTCGATGAAGATTTGTTCATTCATATCAAAACTACAGAACAAAACAAACCTCCTGCTTAACTCCATCTGTTCTTGTCCTGTGTCTAATTATGCACCGATGGATCCTGATCCTTTTGAAAAAAATGTGGGTTTCCTTTTTGACGACGCTTTTGCTCTACACACTCAGCTCCAACATCCAAACTAGCAAAATAACATAGACTTTTATCTTCATGTGTTCATATGGGACTGTGTGCAGGCAGCATAACGGAGAGCAAAACCCAAGGCACTGTGCTTTCATTCCATTGCCTTTGCCATCATATCTGAGAACAAAGCATGCAAAGACATTATCTTCGTTCCTTTTATTTAATTTTTGCTTGCCTCGCACAAAATGTCCAGAAATTACCAGGTAGCAAGAGTCACACCCCACAGCTTTCCATTCAGACCTCACATATAGTGGTTTCCTAAAATGTCCATTCAAACTGATAAGCTTTCCAAGGATTTAGCCACAATTAGAATTTAATCCTGGATTAAGAGAATACAACGCAGGAGGAGCAAATCACTGAAAACATAAATAATCTTAACTTGGTATTGTGCTTCCATCAGCTGAATCCACTTACTTGTTTCCAGGTGCCAGTTGCTATTATAAACTATATACCATAGACACCCCTGAAGTCTAATACTAGCATTCCAGCAGGTGTCGGAGCCGATAATAGAAGTGTCTCATAACAATGACGAGTCTAGAAGACTGCTGTAGCAGAGGAATCCGAGACATGCTGGTTTCTTCTGCTCTTACTTTTTCTGAACTTTCTGTAATACCGTTGTTGCTTTTCTGTAGTTGGAAACGAGAAAAAAACACATCCTTTCAGGATGCTGAAAAGGAAAGGTGCTTTTTATTCTGCTCTTTACTCCACACCCCTGCACATCCCATGGACTAACAGGACTAATGGATTTTTCCAGAGTACCAAGAACGTCACTCCCTCAAACGAGATTAGAGCTTGGAAACAGTTACAAGTGGTCAGAGAACACCCCCCAAGCTATATAACAGTACAAAATCATCAGAAGTACAAAGTTTTTATGGAGAGCTAGACGCTTCTCCTTACTTCCTACACATTGTTCCTTACCATCACATATTACCCCTTTATTTTTCCCTAATGCCAGCTTTTGACTCACACATTAAAATCAGCACCCACAAGCCTTTATGTCTAAGCTCCCAAGAAAGAGGAAAATAGAAAACTCCTTCCCATTACATGAATTAGTTTACTTCGGGACGGTACTTTTCCATACATCAAAAATATACTAAAAAAAGACCTAGACCTTGTACTCTTACTTACATAATGGTAACAGGCTGCCCAGGGAGGCTGTGGAGTGTCCTTCTCTGGAGATATTCCAGACCTGCCTGGACAACGTCCTGTGCAGCCTGCTCTGGGTGACCCTGCTTCGGCAGTGGGGTTGGACTAGATGACCCACAGAGGTCCCTTCCAACCCCTAACGTTCTGTGATTCTGTGATTCTGTAAAGGTTCCTTGTTGAACAGGATATATGAATATAACATCAACGTCCATGTTCTGGAAAGTTAGCGAGAACACTATTTTTGGACAAACCACTTCAGCTGCTCTTCCAAACTTGGGGAAAGAATCAGGGGTGCAATTTCTGGAAACGCAAACTGAGGTTCGGACTACTACTAGGTATCTACTGGCTCTTTTGTGTGACTGCCAAAGGACCTAGGTATAAATCCCAGGTATCTGGGCCATGTGGTAAAGAACATGAGTTTTATCACAGACATTATTTCCTCACATGAACAGTTTTAACAGAAGCACCGTTATATCACAGAATACAAGTGTTTTGTGCAGGGACTCCACTCGGGCTCAGAGCTTAGGTTGGCATTTTATAGCAGAGAGCTTTCTGCCAATATACCATTATACAGTATTTTATAACCAAAATTAAAGCATACTTGCTCTATTAGAGAGGAAAGAGTTGCACATCCAAGTAAGCAGCGGGATTTTACGGAAGAAACTTTAGTAAATAAAAGTTTAACAGGGTCAAAGACAAGACTCATGCTCATTTGCAAGAAGACAGGTGAAAGAAAGCAAAAAATGTCAAATCCCTGTACATTTTTTAATGCCAGAAAGCTCTGTCAAATGTTAGGGTTTAGGCTTCCCAACTCTGCCTAAGAATATTTTGGTAGCAGTATAGGTACCTTATAGATTACCCTATAGATAAAACACAAACAGCTGATGACTTCAAACCGGTGCACCTCAGAGTCAGGGAGGAGGGGCAGAACTGCTGCTCCACTGACTTTCCTACACCTGAGCCCCGTGAGAACCACTGGCAGCCATGCTTCACCCCGGCACCTGCGATGAACAGCTCGTGCCTCGCAGACCTGCAATACAACAGCTCCGGATTTAAGCAGGATAAAGCATGCGAACAGCCACGCACAATTGCCAAAGAAGTCAGTAAGGGATGATGAAGACACAGAGGCAGACGTCTGCGACTGGTAGCACTTCAGCCCTTCTCTCCCACCACCACCACCACCTGTACCACTCACTCTTCCTGAGCCTTTTGCCTGTAGGGAAAGGCTGATTCTCCTTACAGTTTCTTCTGTAAGGATTTCATGGAGCTGAAATTTTCATTTATTTTCTTTCTCATCCAAAACCCAGGACTTGTAAAAAATAGAAGGTAGATTCTCTCACTTGATTGGGTTCTTTTGAAGCTGACTCCTTTTCAGCATCGTTTCCTAAAGAAAAAGCATGCACACAATTACTCTATCAGTCTGCCCTTCCCTGGAAAATTTAATCATAGAATCATAGAATCATTAAGGTTGGAAAAGACCTCTAAGATCATCAAGTGCAACTGTCAACCCATCACCACCATGCCTGCTAAACCTTGTCTAGAAGTGCCACAGCTACACATTTTTTGAACACCTCCAGGGATGGTGACTCCACCACTTCCCTGGGCAGCCTGTTCCAATGCTTCACAACTCTTTCAGTAAAGAAATTTTTCCTAATATCCAATCTAAACCTCCCCTGACACAACTTGAGGCCATTGAAGCCTCAAGTGAAGTTTGAAGCTATGTGCCAGTCCCAACCACCTGCAACAAAGAACAAGTAGTTTCAGATGCATGGACTGCAAAAGGTTTCAGGAAAAGCTTTCTCAGCCTTTAATCATGCCATCTGAGAGTTACTAACATGCTTTCCTAACCTCTTCTGTTAAAAGGACACTAACAAAGGACAGTAGTGGTATCTGTATCCTTCACCACAAGGTTCAAATCAACAGTTTTACAGAAGAGACACCATCACCTCAGCAATCTTCAAGATGCCACAGTGGTGCACAGAAAGGGTACAGATGTCAGGGTTTCTCATGGTAAACACTGATGAAAGACCATCTAAATACAGAAATATCCCTTATTATTTTTTAAACTTTCAAGCATTTTACGTTTCTAAGTTGATCTACTTAACAAAAGGATATTTACACTGCAAATTCAAATCCAAAGGCTGACAACAACTCCATCTGAAAATTTCTCACATTCCTTTGCCAGGGCCTTGTTTGGGATAGGTAACAGGCATCGGTAGCTTCTGCTGAAGAACAACATAGGGCTACAAACCGCTTTTCCATGTGATGGAGTGCCTGAGTAAAGTAAAGCAATTTCTACAAGAGAAAAGGCTCAGCACAACACAAGCCCTACAGAAGAGAAAGCATCATCCCATCTTTCCCTGGAAAGTTTTAAAACACGAGTACTGTTTGCAGGGACTCTGCTCTGACAGTGCTCTAGGGACAGGATGGAAGTGGATGGCTGCTCAGAGAAGAATCAGGAGCAAACAACCCCAGCAGGGATTTCAGAGCGGCTTGCCGGAAAAATACAGCCTCTCTGACCTTGCAGATGAATGCCAAAGTTCTTCAGCACTTCAAACGGAGCAGTATCAGCTTTTCAGGGCTGTTTGCTTGGTATATAAGCAAATGGGCTGCTTATTTGGGCAAGCGCGCATGCTGCCGAGTGAGGTCAGAAGAGGTGAGTTGCTCACATCGAAACTGCGCAGCTTGACAACACGGCTGAGGAGTCGGGCACTGCACCACGTTGCCCACTTCTGCTTAGAATCTTTCGCACAGGTCAGCCAGGGCTGCATCTGCTGAGGGGAAAACAGAGACCATCACTGTTCGCAGACACACAGAAAGTGAGCTCTCAAAATGCTGTCAGCCAATCCTCAGGTCCCTTTACCAATGCAAACTGGAAAAATAAAGCCTACAATGTGAACAGCACTTTTCACCATTAGGCTGCCAAATCTTTCCACAAAGGACATTTCATTCGCCCAGGCAAACCCAGCACACCCTGCCGAGCTCAGGGCTTGGTGCACATTGGCTGAGTCATCTGAGCCTTGTTTGCACCTGTGGTGAGTTTCAGGGGTCTTTTCCGATACTAGGTCAGAGATCAAATGTACTTGCTTCCTCATAACGTTTTTCAATCATATTCTGTCAGTTGAGAAGGAGAATTGTAAAGCTCAGGGCTGCCGACAGTTTTCTCTAAAAGCCTACAAAAACCAATCCTTTAACAGCCTGGCTGGAAGAAGGAGCTGGTAGAGCTATCCGTACTGTGGCAGTACCACTACCACTCTTCTGAACATCAGTTGAAAGCTTTTACTCCTTGAATAAAAGACATGTAGCCCTCTCCATCTTTCCACAGCTTTTATTAGCTGTTTTGTCCCCTTATCGCTTCAGAACACGTCTGCATGCACCACTCACAAGATCAGCATTTGTGCAGGAAATTCACTCTGTCCTCTATGCAGAAGCTGAAAAATGTGGACAGCCAGCGGTGCCCCACTGCTGCGCTCCCCAGACAGAGCATATCGGCATCCACTGCACTTGGGGCATGCGTTAGACATCTCAAAGTCATCTTCAAGCAATGAATTAACCCTGAGTCAGGACAGTATTTTAGAGATATAAACAGGTGTATAAAAACTGTGCCAGCATACATCTATACAGCCCTGTATTTGGGGAGCCAGGGTGGTCTTACAGCTACAAGAGCTGGCTCAGGATGGCAAAACCCCAGCAGTCTGTAGGACAGGACTGAAGAATTTATTTCATCTTCAAATTTACTGTCTCTACAAAGAAAATATTAAACTTTGCCTATCGTCTCACCGCTCACACTATGGCTACACACAAGCATATCGTGGGTTTTAGCTGGATTAATTATAAAAAGAAAATACACGAGCAGAGTGAATCTTTAAAAGAGAAAAGGGAATCTTTAAAAGAGCCAAATGCTTTTCCTCATAGCAGAATTCTTGATCTGAAAACACCGTTGATAAAGTAACATTCACTTCACTTAGGGCAAGACAAAGCCACGCTGAAAGACATCCAGGTTATTCCAAGTGACAAACTCACAAAAGTGATAGCAATCGGTCACAGAGAGAAGGTCACGCCTCCGTTCTCTGAGAGGTTTCTTCTCTCCCCGCAGCTAAACAGCCAGCCAAGTCATTCACAGCACGGCAGCCGAGATGGCTCTCTGCAGAAATGCTGGACTTCTCACTCTGTTTGGGATTCCTGGGAAGAAAAACCGCTACCAGCAGGAGACCGAGAATGGATGAATGCAAAGACTGTAAGCAGCTGTTAGACAAGAATGAAAATCTCCTGACCTGCACGAGCAGCAGAGGCAAAGCATCTTTCAGAAGCTTTCTCAACGCTTTTCCCATGACGCAGTTCACCGCTCAGGAGTCTGCACGGGCACTGCGGGAATGAGGCGTGGAGAGCTCTGACCGCACACATCCAATTCAGAATTATCCTCCTAAATCTGTAAATCTATAACCTAAATCTGTGTCCCATATGAGATCATACAGATACTGCCAATAGCTCAGTGTTCCCGCTCCTTACACACACCTGCTAAAATCTCACGGATAAGGAGGAGGTATGCTTTGACAAATAGGTCCTTGACCCTAGCTCTGGACTGACACCTTCAATGACAGTAGACCTGGGCTGTGTCTTTTTCTCCTCTGCTCAGGGCTTTCCACGTGTGGTATATATTTTCCTATGCCAAGCACCTCCACACCAGTCACCAGAGTACGCTCTCTCTCTCTTTAGACGCGGATGTGCCCCAGCCTACCCCCAGCACAGGCAGCCGATGCTGGAAGGAGGATGTCTCCCATGCGATGGGAAAAAGGGTTCTGCAGTAAGAATAGCAGAAGTGCTTCTTCTCCAAGTACTATGTCTGGCACAGCCTCAGATTATCCACCTCTGTGATATAAAATTGTGCCATCTCAGCATCATACTGTCTCAGGATATTTTCCTCCAAATACTGAAAACAACTTCTCTGACTCCAAAGGGACATGATATCAAACAACTGGGCAAAGACACCCAGGACGCTTTCCATCAGCTGTGCAGGGAGAAGAATCGATAAAAGCAAGCACACTTTTTGGCAGACTGCTCCAGAACAGCAATCAATACTTTGCTATCTAGGCTAGCAGAGGCAGCTAGGAAGGTCTACCAGCCAGAGTGCTATTAACAGCTTTGAGAGTCTCATATCTTGTCTGGTATTAGACTTTCCATGAGTCATACGAGCTCATTATTTTAGCAGGACATCTGAAATCTACAGCACTCTTTTTTTTTCCTCATTGTGAAGCTGAGATTTTCCTTTATGTTGCTCTTCTACTTTACTACCTCTGTCACTGTGAAGCTGAGGACCCCATCCACAAGCTGCCTGAAGGAGCCCAAGTCTGGTCTCCAGAAGTCCAGGGCTTTCTCTCTGTCACTTGCCTTCCTCACATCCCCTTTCACATCAGCCACCACACTGACTGCCTCACCCCTGTCTTTATGCCTTTGGGAGACTTTCTGGTCTCTGGTGCTGCCTAGGTGTCAGGTAGCCTCCTTCCTTTCCAAGGACACATCTTCTTCTTACAAACACAACACCTCAACCAAAAGAGAGGAGAGACTGCATTACCCAGTAAGTCACCCAAGCTGGTAAGAAGAATCATAGAATTGTTAAGGTTGGAAAAGACCTCTAAGATCATTGAGTCCAGCCATCCGTCCAACACCACCATGCCTACTGAACCATATTCCGAAGTGCCACGTGTATACATTTTTTTGAACACCTCCAGGGATGGTGACTCAACCACTGCCCTGGGCAGCCTGTTCCTATGCCTGACCACTCTTTCAGTAAAGAAATGTTTCCTAATATGCGGTCTAAACCTCCCCTGATGCAACTTGAGGCCATTTCCTCTCATCTTATTGCTAGTTACTTGGGAGGAGAGACCAACACCCACCTCACTACAAGCTCCTTTCAGGTAGTTATAAATAGCAATAAGGTCTCCCTCAGCCTCCTCTTCTCCAGAATAAAAAGCCCCAGTTCCCTCAGCTGCTCCTCACAAGACTTGTTCTCCAGACCCCTCACCAGCCTTGCTACCCTTCTCTGGACACTCTCCAGCACCTCAATGTCCTTCTTGTAGTGAGGGGCCCAAAACTGCACACAGTACTCGAGGTGTGGCCTCACCAGTGCTGAGTACAGGGGCACGATCACCTCCCTGCTCCTGCTGGCCACATTGTTCCTGATCCAAGCCAGGATGCCATTGGCCTTGGTCACCTGGGCACACTGCTGGCTCATGTTCAGCTGGCTGTCGACCAGCATCCCCCGGTCCTTTCCCATCAGGCAGCTCTCCAGCCACTCCTCCCCAAGCCTGTAGCGCTGCATGGGGTGGTTGTGACCCAAGCGCAGGACCCAGCACTCGGCCTTGCTGAACCTCATACAGTTGGCTTCAGCCCATCAATCCATTCTGTCCAGATCCCAGAATGGCTGAAGCTCTGGCTGTTTCCCTCACTAGCTGTGTGAGCAGCTGAAACACCATCAGCAGCGCTGTCCCAATTAGTGCGACTCCCCTTTGTAAGCCTTATGAGTCCCGGGTGGCGATGGACTGGCCCTGCACACCAGCGCTGGGACACACGCCTGCAGCGGGGGAGATGGAGGTGCGGATCCCTGGCTGGAGGCAGCAGGACGTGTTGTCTGCGGGGCAGAGGGCTCGCGGGCTACAAATCCTGTTCTACCACTGCATTTTTTAAAACTGTATTTTCTAACACAAAGGGTCAGCTTTCACAAAGTAGGACTTTCAAAGAACAATTTAATTTCACCAAATCTTTCACACAGGAAAGGCTATAAATTCCCTTCATCTTTCACGTAGTTTCAGCGAATACCGTGCTTTTATCAGTCAGTGCTGGGGCAGGTCACTGACCATGGGTGATGACATTGGCCACAGAACCAACCAGGGACCACTACAAGTGACTTAAAAGAACCCTGGATGTAAGAATTAATTTAGAGTATTGTTTCAGACAAGATGACAGCAAGCTAGCTATAAGAAAATGTACACAAATATTAGAATGACAATGGCTGGCTCCAGGCACTGAATGCCTGAAGGTCTGTCACAGCTGGGCATCACACTGCGGTGACCCCATCACACTGCAGTGATGGATCCTCTCGATGACCTTAAGCACTGGAAGCCCAGTCTTAAAGCTGGAAACCCCTCAGATTTTGGTAAGAATTAACCACGTACTCTCTGGGGAGCACACCTCACCCTCAGTATTTAATCCCCTGAAGAATGAACTCCTGTACAAACTACTATATGATAAGGTGTTCAGAGTACACCCCCTGGGCCAGCTTTTGTGGCTAAGCAAATTATCATATTGTAATCAACTTTGTAAAACATGGCATTCATTAATAATGAATGAGAACTCACAAAGGCTTTCCTGTGGTTGTCATATCATCTTCAGCGATCCAGTGTGAACAGTTTCTTTGGACTTCATCTTGAAATGGAATACTCGAACGGAAAGAGGATGCTCCAAAGGTGACTGATTGCCGCCATCCTGTGGCAGGCACATATATTTCAGACTGACACTTGCCAGAGCGAAAATACTGCTTTAACGGTGTAATTATAGAAATATCTGTTACTAACTCTTATTCTTAAATGCCACAGAAGCAAAGCTGGTCGTCTGGAAATGGCAGTATTCAGATCTTAGAAAGCCATGGGCCATTACAGCGGTTCTAGCAGAGACGACTCCTAAACAGAAAATCAGGACCAGATGAGCAGGGGCTCAAGGTCCCCTTCTAAATCAAGAGGCATTGCAGTGTTCAGTGGTCTATTTCCAGAAAGGATGCTAACCCTAACCAGCTCTAACCCTAACCATATCAGACTGCCAGTTCCAAAATGCACAAAAATACAAGGATGTCCCTGTTTCTGATGGTAACTCTGCTGGTGCCCTCAACTGGAAAAGCCACCAGACAGCTCAAATAACGTGAGTCCTCGTCTCAGGCTGCATCCAAACACAACACAATAGCACTGTTCCTAACACTGAATTTAAAGGGTGGAGCGGGGGAGTATAAATAAATCAGTGGATGACTAATGGGCTGTTACTTTCTGAAAACCTGTTTCTCCCATCTTGTCCCCAGTTTTAGCCTTTTCTGGGAGAAATACGGTTTTCTGTAAAATGGCTGTGAGACCCAGGCACCTGGGAACACATGTGAGAACTCGCAGACTGACAGCAACATCCTTTTTAACTCTAGATGAGATGGAGACTCCAGAAACAGACAAAATGAAGGCTTAAGAGACCTCAGCCCGAACAAAACTTGAAGCCCTGAAACCTGTGTGAAAACCTGACCGGAGCAGAGAGCAGCAGACAGTCTTCAAGCTCACTGAGACTCTACAGGCCCTGATGAACACAGCCACAACTGAAGCCCAGATTTCTGGAACTGTATTCTTGTTAGAGAGCCAAAGACTTCACAGGGACTGAAAACTAGCTGGTATCCTGTGCCAGGCTGCTGTGTCCTGCAGCAGGCTGTGCTGCATCCTTGGAACAGGCCCTGGGACAGAGTGGACCGCAGGAGACTTTGCACCTAGTCACGCAGAGTCTTCTCTAGCAAGACACTCTCCACGCTCCTGCGTCTCTCACAGGCAAAATTCCACCCACCTGTTGAAGAAGCCGTGAAGCAACACACTGAAAGATTCACAACACTATTTAGCAACCTTGGCAGGACTCCTATACATCCTGCAGCTAGACGGACCCCCGCTCTTTCATAACACAAGCTCTTGGACACCACCAGGAACAATCCACAAGTACCAAGGTTACCTGTACCAGTCCTGCCTTTGATGTCGGAGTGTGAATGTTCCAATTTCAAAGAGTGAGGGCAGAGTCTCCTGCAGATACCAGGTTCTGTGGGGGTTCAAATGCCAATTCACAGCAGAGTAAGTATCACTTACCTCCTGCTAACTTCACCTGTGCTGTCCAAGACCTCAGTAGAACAGGTATTCTGCCAGATTGTTAAACCTAAAGGACAGGGAGGCACTAGGAAGGTCAGTATGACGTGCGTCATCTCTGAACCATGAAGTCTGTGCAAAGGTGGTGAGAAGCAGTTACAGACCACAGCATGACTGTGCCCCACAGATGCACATGCAGCCCAGCCTTGTTTTCACATTTGGACGATGACAGAACAGGCAGAAAAACTGCATAGTCCCTTTGTACCCATCTGAGAGCCAGACCATGACAGCCCCCACAAACCAGCTTACAGCAACACAGACAAAATGGGAGTTTCAGTCTCCCAGCACACTCTCTCCTACTCCCCGAGTCATGCACTGACAACATCCTCACTTTCACTCCTACCTTCTCCACTCTTCTCACGCTGCTCCTTCCCTGCTGCCCCTTCCTTTTTCTCCTGGGCTCAGTACTCAGTAGCTTGCAGGAGCCGGACAGCCAGACCGTGTCTGCCCATCAGCTCGCACCCACTGTGGCAGCAGCTGCCGCCAGCTCTGACAGTGCTCCCCTCTGCCAGCAGCCCACCACAGCCGGCCAGCCCTGCAACTCCTTGCTTGCCCTCAGTGCTGTCAGCACCCCCCAACACAACTTGCTCAGTCTGCAGGATGCTGCTTTTACTTACTCAGACACAGTCTCCCCAACACTCAGCTCCCTCATGAATTTCCCTTCTTCCAAGACATGAGTCTTAACTACTTACATTCCATGAGGTAAAAGGGAGAAGGGGCTTGCAGTTGGTAATACAAACGAAGACCCACCAGGCCAGGAAAGGGGGAAAATAAAAAACATTGTCTTGAAGTAGCTGGGGGAGGACAGCAGGCTCATCACTTTCCTCTTACTGAGGCACAGAGCAATGGTTACCACAGAGATACGAGCAGGCATGGGAGGGAGCACAGACAAGGGAAGGGGCAAGAAGTGCCACCTGGAAAGAAACATGGGCAGAGGCAGGGAAAGTTGGCCACTGTGGGACTCAGTCCTGCCCAGAAAACACAGGCCAGATGGCATCAATAAAGACCTTCCAGTTGGTTCTGCCGTTCCATCTCCTGAGCCAGCTAAGTCACTGCTGTCAGTAACATTGAGTATCTGGTCTCACCTTCTGAGGTCCCTCCATCCGCAGCTGATCTCCACTTGCTCCTCAGCTCTTCCATAGTAGCAAAGAACACAGCTGCCTCCTGATCTTCCAACACCTTGCGATGTCTCAACTCTGTGGTTTCTTTCAGCTGTGAGAAGGGGACTGTTTCTCAGTTCCAGGGGATAAAGTTTCTACAACAGAATGCTAAAGATATGGTTTGTGTGGTATGTTCTCACCTCATGTTCCTGGTACTGCTCTAGCTATTGAAACATGCCTATGAATTGTCTAGGAATAATATTGATTTCAAAGTCCATTGAAACCCATTCTGTGTTCTTCGTACACTTGCTTATTTAAAGAGGCTCTTCAAAACTCCGAGCTTTTCTTTGAAAAAAAATTCTGGCTACATAGGTAAACTCAGCTCTGGGAGCAATTTCTAACAGTGTAGAACTGTCTGTAGGCAGCCAACAGAGCTGCTGATCAACACTTCAAAAGGAAACATCATTATCAGTTTATGTCAAAGGGTACACGACAAAGAATGATCATTAATCATTTGCTAACCCAACCACGCATAATTAGATACAGCTCTGAAAATCACCCTGAAGACTATAGGATTTTAGTTGATTTTTACTCCACATTTCAACGCTTACTGTTCTAAGCCAGCAAAGCCATAGTTAACTCCACCTTCTCAAGGCAGTTCAGAGCAGTACAAAAACTCAACAAGGCTCTGGAAAAGCAATGTCTACAGAAACAGGAAAAAGATCTCCCTGACCGTCCTTTGTGGCTGAAATGCCCTATAGAAATCTTAAGGACAGCAAGTACCCTGTGCTACTGACGTTGTCACCACTGTAAAGCGCAGTGGTTCTGCAAGACCTTCCTTCAGCATCAAGCGCTTATGCAGGACAGCTCGCTCTCATTCTGTGGGGTGTAACAGGCAGCTGTGAAGCCTTCTCAGACTCGATCTTCTACGATCTCACATACGCATTCAGGGAAAGCAATTGTTCAAGTTTAGGCAAAGGCTCAGTGGTTCTGGTGACAATGTGGTTTAGATCAGGCTGATATGACCGTCCCCTCCATGCATCAATGACGGCCATGTCTGATGCATGTAGCAGGAAGCATCTCTACTCAATCACGCTATTGCTAGCAGACACTATCGACTTCTGGAACTGAAAGAGACAGAGCTTCTGCATTTGTCTTTTTCAAATTTATCTCAAGGACAATTTCTATCCTCAGGTTGGAAAGAGGTGAATGCAGGTAACACTGTGGAGATGTTTTTTCATTATGAAAGAGCTATAAGCTGTCTTGAGGGACTTCCATGCTTATTTAGGAATCTTCCAACCTCAGATTCCAAAATACACAAATTAGCAGCATGATCTATATGAGGCTTACTTTGCAATATTAGTTTTCCTGTGAAGGCAACAGAAGCAGAAGGAGAAATATTCCTGGGAGCAGTCAATGATTTCTCTACAGATAAAAGTGAACGGACATTTTACCAGCAACGCTGCCATTCCACCTGAAGGACTTCCTGTACGCCAGCCTGCTTGAGCTGGGCAATGAATATCCTGAAGGCAAAAAATGTAGTCGGTGGGAAAATCTGGACTGTTTTCTTTGAATTGGTCAGTCCTCTGAATACCATCAAGCCACAGAACTGTGCAGGATTGCGTCTTGACAGAAACAGATGTAAGATCAAAATTTGATTTCCACAGTTCTGAAAAATCTGGAGTGTCCTCCAAACATTTTCCTGATCAAGAAAACCAAAACACTTCACCTCCTTTGATGAGCTTTTTCACGCCATTGTATTCAGCCTAAGTTATAACATGTTGTTTCCAAGAAACATGTACTTGAATTCACAAATTTGCATGCAACTTTACAGAAAACAAAAATTAGTGTTTATTACATAAAGTTAACATAAAACCCAAACACAAAGACAAGTTATGAGCTCTGTTTAAATTAGCATTCAGTGCAAAGAGAGGATTCTATCCAACTTCTGCAGACTATAAATGAGAGAAAAGCAAAACACAGCAATAAAATTCAGTAACTCATTCTCCCAGTTCTTCAACAACTACTGTTAGGGTTGGACACTGGTCAGCTGATCCAGAGAGCCACTGCTGATCAATGCACACAAACAAACAAGCAAGAAGTCCTGAGTTAGGTCCTGATCAAAAGAATGTGAGCAAGGGAACACGAGACTTCATTTCATCAGCAAGGACAAAGCACTTAAAAAATGAAAGCATTCCTTCTAAATCTTCAGTTAGAAGCAGCTCTCTGCAAGGAAGGTATCTAGCACTTCTCCACCATTAGGTGTGCCCTATAAAACGCGCCTAGCACTCACTGCTACCTGCAAAACTGTAGACACCTGGGAAAGAAGTGTATTATCTCAGCATTAGAACAGGTAGACAATCAGTTTCTTCTTAGGCTTAAACACTGCTGTGCCCCCAGGAGAAGCAGAACGCTAAATTCACCCAACATGATTCAATATCCATTTTGTTCTGACAGAGCTTTTACAGTTTCTGGAGCGACTTTATATCCAGGGATAACATGTGAAGTTTTAAAAATTGGAATGGTAACTAAATCAAAAAATAGTTCCAAACCTACACAGATTGTTACTGTTACAACACAGCCCCATCACCCAAAAGAAAGCTACACTTTGCAGAATGGTGAGACGAGTCAGAAAGCTCAGGGTTGGATGCTTCACTAGCAAGCTTTGCTTCTAGGCCCTTCCTGACTGAATCGCATAGCTGCTGTTTTAAGCGAAGCGAGCTGCCAATCTCCACTGCCCGTGGCTGCCACAGCTGGAGAAGGAGGCTTCCTGCTCCACAGGAACACTCTGCTCCATCCACAGCGTCGGGACTGGAAACCTGTATCTTAAACTGTCCCCTTGGCAATGAGGAGGCAGCTGCTGCAAGCGGCGCTGTGCAGACACCCACTGGACGACCACCACTGCTGCCAAGCGCGGAGTGCCGTTTCTGGAGCAGCTGCAGTTCCCAAGCGACACGCACGCAGAAAGAATCCCAAGGGAATCTGGTCTGGAGCAACAATGATGTGTTAGCTGCCGAAATAAAACCTCCACTCCGAGGTGAAGGCTACCATCACCTGCTGCAGTCAACAGCGGACATTCTTTATCACCCATTACCCACACTAGCTAGGAGTCCAGCTAAATCATTATCCTGCACCAGAAGGGCACTGACACAGTTTTCACGTTTCTTTCCCTAACCAGGCAAACATAATTCTAGGATTCTTGACTACTTCTGAAACACAGTCCCCGACTGAAAATTTGTCTCTAGCCAGCAAGTGAATACAGCTTATATCAAACAAAACAGCTGAAACCTGGAAAAAGGCTTAGACAGAAAAAAGGAAAAAAAAAACCCAAGAAAAAAAAAAAAGGCTATTAAAGCAACTGATACAAATAATCTAACTTTAAGTAACTTAAAATTCAATGATATAAAGGAGACTTCGCTTCCAGGGCTCTTTATATAAAAAATGAAACGGATTTTGGCAAAAATGTATTTTTACCCAATCTCTTCTGGGGTATTTGTCAGCAACTGTTCTTGGGTGGCCATTTACAGCTATCACATGCTAAACCTAAAAAGAATAATGAAATCCAGCTCCCTGAAAGAATGCAAGATTCGATAAAGCATCTGGAAAAAGGATGCATTATAGAGAATATGAAGTACATAGAACTCAGCAGAAAAGCAGATTTGCATGGTTCTTTTTATTCCTGTGTTTTGAGAGCTATTTTTTGTGTACATATATAGGTGTATATATATAATATTTGTCATCTTTGGCAGCTATGTTTAATGCCAGGATTCTACATACAAAGTAAATAAGTACTTTTCATAATGAAATCTTGTTTAGTCTGATGAGGGCCACGATATATCCAAGCAGATGCTTAGCTCACTGAAGCTGTTTCTGGTCTTTAGAGTTTGGTCTTCTTTCAAGTTTTACTACTTTTAGTATTTCACGAGTTAAAGTCACCCAAGATTTGCTACAACCAACAACAGAAAGTTTGTCAAAAGTTTTTTTGTTTTTTTTTTTTTTTTTAAATTCTTCCCTTAATTTTCTTCTGTTTTGTTTCATCTTGTCACCTCAAGCCTCAAATGTAGATTGAAACATCTCTGACTAGATGTCATCTGGAGACATGGTGTGTTTCACAACATGCACATCTTTTTAACAAAAATGAAGCAAAGCAGGGTCATCCCCTTTGCCAACTTTCAGGGAAGAACAGTCAACATCAAGCATTTCTACAGAAAACACATGCCATAATGAGTTCATAACACATCAGCTAAAGATATAAAAGGCAGTTTTCTTGTTACAGAAACCACAAATGAAGTAGAACAAAACAACAAACAACAACCTTCCTCACGTATGACACACACAGAGGATCTATTCCTGAGCAGGCTGGCAAGTATCCATTGGTGGTCAAGTGGGGGGAGAGCGAGGAGGAAAGAATTTTTAGCTGCAAACTTTACCAAATGAAAAAGGCACAAACCACCAAAATATGGAGGCTGTTAACAAAAAAATAAAGCATTCCAAGAACTATTATCAAACTGAACGTGTTTTACTGATGAAAATCAGTATTTGGTGACGATGGTAAAACGAGTATTACAGAAGTGACACGAGGTATTCAGGAACAAATTTCTCCTCAACTAACAAAAAGACTGAAGACTTCAAATGGAAAAAACTGTCTGAAGAAAAGCCATATTTAACTTTTTAGAACCTTATCTTCTAGTGCCTTCACAGTATATAAATCTGTGTGTAGAATCAATAGGAATTCAACCTAGAAAATAGTTCCTTTATTTTTATTAGTACTCCTTAATATTTCAAACTAATCTTTAAGACTGGCAAAATTATTTGTGACAAGTATTTAATGTTGAGATTATGGGGTATGTTACTTTTATGACATTTGTAAAATACATTCTCATCTGTTTGAATGCAGATACATCAAGAGGAGACACTGCATACAATTTACAAGAGAGATTTGTAGTAAAATTCAGAGATACACAACAACCGTCTCAATATAATACTAACTCTGAACCCAGGTGCGAGTTTTTCAAACTGTACATGTATTTTTAAAAAGATATAGCCTTTTAAAATGTTTATATATTGAAGCATTTTCATTAAGATAAAACACTTAGTAAAAACAGTAAAATTATAGCAGCAACATGGGAGAGTATCTAAGCCACATGAACATTAGTAATTAAAATAAAAACAAATATGAAATATTACGTTACTTGGATGTTTGTGTTAGGTAATAAGGATAGGTAACACATCAATTACTTATGCTAAACCATCAAAGAATCTGGATCTGTTCACTGTATGAACAATACTGTTGTACAGTTCAAAGTTCTTCTTTTAAAAGAAGTGTCAAATGCCGACTTCCACCAACACCGTTCCAGAGTGCTTGCTGGAGAACTCGCTTGAATCTTTTCATCCAAGCCTGACTATGATCCTTTGTTGATCTTTGCTATAGGAACTAAGGATGCTTTTAAATATGGATTCCTTCAAACTAGGCTAATTTTATTTACACTATTCAAAGTTTACTTCTCCTTCCAACAACAAAATGTGCAGAAGGATTTACTACATGCTATACAATGTAAAAATAGACTTTAAAAAGCCAGAACAATGTGAGTAAAACTGTACACTGTTTGTTCCCTGCTCCAGTTCATTGCACTATTACGTTAAAATGGATGAGTTGTCATGCCCAGAAGACTTACTGTAGGATCAGAAAATCCACGCACATAGAGAGAAGGTAAATGCATACTGGTGTAGGTATAGTGCCATATGAAAAAATACTGAGTTATATCCACGAAAAGCTTCTCATCGCAGGAAGGAGCATGGCTAATTCCAAAAGGCAGCCCTCTTCATGTAGGACACAGAACTGCAAAATAACCACAAATGCATCTTGATAAACACCAATAAAGTTAGTGTGCATAAAAATGTACTGTGTATACTAAAATACTTAAATGTTGAATTCTACCCTATCAATAACATGGTAAAATCTAGAAATCAATTGAAACTGGCAATTAAGATATCATCCTCTTCTCAAAAGATAATTGACACAACCCACTACCTGTAACTAATATTACCCAGAAATGAGTTAAATAAAGGTCATGTCTTAAACAGTGCTTTTTGAGGTGTTCTATCAGAAAACAGAACATTGAATAAAAGGTGACGCATGCAGTTATATTTTAAAAATATGCACTGACAATCTGAGATTCTAACTCTAATTTCTAATTCTAGTGTGTGTACTTCAACCACACAGAGGGAAGAAAAGACATGTCCTTCACATGCTTCTCATTCCTGTTTCACATGTAAGACAAACCTCTGAGCAATCCAGCTTTCAAACCAATGCTAGCACAACACAAAAGCAAATAAAGAAGTCAGGTGTAACAATCAAACAAAAACTTCAAAGACAAGAAAATAAATGTTCTTGTTATGTGAAATACCTGCATAATTTAAAACTAGAATGAGGCGTAAATTCTTGCTTTAGTAAAACAAAACTCTAGGGTTTTTTAAGTCTTTACTAGAAGCTTGAAAGATCAGATAAGAAACAGCAAAGCAAGCTGAAAGATGGAAAATGATTCTGCTTTCATGACACCTACATTCAGAAAAAAGCCTTAAAGAAAGTAACACCAGACATATTTCATGCATTTTACTCTGTAGTAATGCATAGTATATTAGTTTTAGCAATGCATTTTTATGTCACAATTTTATTTAACTACAATTGGAAAAGAACACAAAGCTCAGCAATAAATATATCTTAGAACAATTTACTGTAAGGATGCATCTGATTTCAAAGGCATTTATTTCAGTTATAAATACATACTTATATATTGTTATATATAGTAGTTATGTTTTAAGCATGTCACAGTTTTTTTACACTTACATGTGTTCTTGAATTAACGAAAAAAACAATTAACCTTGCAGGGGTACAGAGAATGATTTATTCAGCTTGTGTATCATGCTGGTAGTGTGCTATATTCAAAAGTTGTCCCAGTACATGAAGTTAAATCTTCGAATTTTGTAAAAACTGGAAGTAAAACCTAATAATCTTGAAATAATGTGTCTACACGTGATACTAGACAACTTATCCTTAATATTTTGATTCCGTGTATGTCTACAGGCTAACATTTCATATAGCTCATTGATTTGTTCCATAAGCAGCTACATTAAGGAACCCTTGCTTCCAGCAGATTTCCTCAGATATATTTCTCCTTACCCTCATAACAATGAAACTACATAATTCCCCTTCCCAACATGTCTTTAGACTGGACATAAGTAGATGTATCTTTAGACTGGATATAAGGAAGAAGTTTTTTACACTGAGGGTGGCGAAACCCTGGCACAGGTCGCCCAGAGAGGTGGTAGATCCCCCATCCCTGGAAACATTCAAGGCCAGGTTAGACAGGGCTCTGAGCAACCTGATCTAGTTGAAGATGTCCCTGCTCATTGCAGGGAGGTTGGGCTAGATGGCCTTTAAGGGTCCTTTCCAAGCCAAACTATTCCATGATTCTATGACCATTCCTCAGCTGCTTCTTGTTATGAACTCCACCCCAGCAGGTCCTCCCTATATTGTTCCTCTGTCCTCATGCCACCAGACTGACAGGAGCTACTGTTAAGTGCACTCATTCATATGTGAATACAAAAAAGCTTTTAAAAGCCAACAGCTTAATTAAAACAGCTGTTTCAGTCCTTCTCCTACCTACCTGCAGTTCCCTACAGTATTTGTGAAATGCAGTTATTCCCGCAACTCTTCTTTCTGTCTTGAGGAATTAATATTGGCAATTATTATTTGTGAGGCTGAAGAGACAGGCAACAGGACTGCACAGGGGCATTTTCTTCAGAAAGCAACCTAAACTTGCATACTTCAAGGATTACAGATGCTACTACTTGTTGCATTATTTTACTTGTCAAGTTAACCATAATCCAGAAAGTCATTACATTACACATGCAAGAAGACTGAAAGCTTCTGTAAAAAAAAAAAAAAAGTAATGCAATGGGTCTAGTCAATAAAAACACGCTTTCATCTAAGAATACAGTACCTACTCTTGTTGCGACACCTAAAAACAACGCAACTACAAGATACGACAAAAATATCTCTGCCTGTGCTCCCTGCTTTACAGCTTAACTTGTGCACAAGAAACTTTGCTGCTTACTTGCTTGTCTAGGTCTTCCACTGGAAACAAACACAATGTTTTCAAAGCACATTATATTTGTTAAACCATCCAAAAAGATCAACAGAAAGATGAGCACAACCAGCATTTAAATACAGTGAGCTTATTAAGCTGCCAGCTTCAGTCCAAAAGTACGGTTTCTAAGATCAAGAATTTCACAGTGTTGGCTTGATATTTCGTTCCCTGTCAGCAAATGCATTCGTCACTCTCCTCCAGATCTCATTTTCTAGTTCATGGAATCACTTAGGTTGGAAAAGACCCTTAAGATCATACAAGTCCAACTGCAAATCTAATACTGCCAAGTCCACCAGTAAACCATGTGCCCGAGTGCCACATCTAAACATCTTTCAAATGCCTCCAGGGATGGTGACTCAACCACTTCCCTGGGCAGTAGTGCTTGATAACTCTTTCAGTAAAGAAATTTTTCCTAATATCCAATCTAAACCTCCCCTGGTGCAACTTGAGGCTGTTTCCTCTCATCCTATCACTTGTAACCTGGTAGAAGAGACCGACATCCATGATAAAATATAATAGCAATATTAATATTTAAAAAATATATTTAGAAGAATGTAAGCACAATTTCAAATGCTTATCAATTTCACGTTACTATCTATTTTCATTCTCAATCTATAAAACAGACTATGAATCATATGCTGGTGTGAGGAAAAACTACAATATACTTGTAAAGCAAATCATTAAGTCCCTTTCATTATTACTAACTTCAGGATGGAAATGTTCACTGAAAAGTAAAACAAAACCCCACAAAAGGACAAAAATCCCCTTGAAAATAATCTAGGTTGTATCAAGAGTAACACAAACAAGAGAAGATAAGTCACTGCACTGTACAAGACTCTACACAGAATACGTAATTGGCTTTGGGATACTCACCCTGGGGACGTACTCTCTATGGAATAGATCCAGGGGAGAACTAACTGATCACTGGAAAGGGGGACTTCAGCATGAGTACAAAAACGGCATTTTTAACATTTTGGGGGACACAAAGGGGCAACAGAAATTGGGAAGAGAGGATGCTTTACAGAAGCAAACACCAGAAATAATTTCAACACTGATTATCCTATTCAGAAATGTACATGAAGTTTTCTTTTTCCCTAACATGAAATGCACCAAGTTGCAACAGTCTGTTTCACTTCTTCACTATGCATTTGTGCATCCCATGTTCTGAGGATTTCTACTTCCAGCGTTTCAGAAGCATTAGCTGGCTATGAAAAAAAGGGCAAGAATGATCCATGGTAAACCAGAAGGTCGATAGCAGATGTGGCTGCAGAACTCTCCTTCAAGTTCTAGTCCCATGCTCCAGCTCTTGGCCAAACTGCCTTGCCAAAATAATTTTATTCAACCATTATTAAATGAAAACATCAAGTATTAGACAACACACATGGAGGGGGTCTGTGTGTGTCTTCCTACATGATCCAAATCCAGTCTTTCACAAATCTCAGAATTATTTTGGCATTTAGTTCAAGATATTCAAGATGGTGACACTTTTATAAAACACCATGAAATTCAGAGAAAATAGAAACTTGTATCACTATCTCTTTGTTTTATCAGGACACCAGTGAATTTGGCAAGATTTCATGTTAAATCAACACGTACTGCTCAACCTTACGGTTCCATTAACGTTTCCAGGTCCACAGCATTCTTCTTTTATTTGTCCCATTACATTATGCCAACAATACTACGGCAATTGTTAGGATCACTTTTTTCCTCATATTTTTCTTCAGCTCTTGATTCTAAACAATCTAAGTAACTTTTCAGCAGTAACCAACAATATCTAGGCAAGTTTATTACTAATTCCGTGGACAGCCATAACACCCACATAAGACTAGCATGTTGTAATTTTTTATATACCACAGAATAAAAAGACAGTGCTATTTAAAAAAAAAATCATGAAGCACTTGTATTTTTTCCTGTGTAAAACAGAATATAGAGATAGAAAGAAGGTTTTACATGTGCTGACAAATGCCATGCTAACCAGACTTCACATAAAGCTACACATATCCTATTGTCACATATAATTTACCGTGCCTGCTTTTTTGTTGTACGATTGGAAAAAATGATCCTCAAAGGAACAAGAGGCTAAGAGATATTAACAGAACTAAGCATCTTTGGTGATATAATGCACACATTTCAAAATTTCATTTCTTGATTAAAGCATAATAAAAAGAAATGGAAGCCATTCACTGTAAGACAACAGCTGGATCATAGAGTAAACATAGGTAAAATGAATACAATTATCACTATATCACATTGATGATTATTACTGGGTCCAGAACTTGTGATACTCCTGTTTCTTTTGGAAAACAGATTCAAACCCCTAAATCCTCATAATCATTTTCACCTTGCCAAAACATTTTTAATCTTTCCAGTGAAGACAGCAGACTTTTCAAAAAGTAGGTCCCTCCTTTTAGTTTGAAGTTTGGGAAGTAGGTTGGAACTTCAGGTACCAAAAGCAGCTAAGCTGAAAGTTGCTTCAAGTAATTGTTTAGAATTGTCTAATCTCCCTTTAGCAAGCTTTTAAAATAATTTTCAGGCAATAGACAGGTGGCTGGGACTATTTTGTGCCATGTATGAAGCCTCACTAAGGCTTCAGGCCAGAAGTTTTAGTGGCAGAAAAAGAACAGAAACAGATTACAACTTTGGAAACAATTGCCTGTTCCACAGGATTAATCTACATTACAATGTAACAGTCAGGCGAACCAAAAATATTTAACATAATCTAAACATAGCAATATGCAGCTCAGTTAAGGCTATATTGAAAGGAAGAGTAGAATTCTGTGCTCACAGGCTTGTGCGACTGCTTGCCGTTGTGCAAACAGACCCACAGAAGAGCGAGAAAGGCTTAGTTCTGTTCAGTAATGAAATCATGGTAGCTGAGGGGAAATCACGCTTTCTTTTCTGTATGAGTCATGCGAGTGATTACTTTTCATACTCCGATCATTTGTGGTTTATAATTTAGACACAACAGTGCTTGTACATGAAGACCTGCTTGATCCAACACATATAATGTGAGTATGATGTTTTTGTAATTATTGCACCTAGCTAGTAGAACATCCCCAGTGACTTTAAAGTCACGAGCATGCAGAGGCAGAGGTAGGAGGGAATCTCAGTACCAAGTATCCTAGATAATCCTGTCATACCTTCAGCTAATCTACTTTCATAAGCCTTCTATACAGAAGATTTCTCCGTTTCCCTAGGCAGCCAGATTCTTCTCAGTATCCTAGTAATCTGAAAGCTTTTTCTGGATAGCTATGTTTAAAAATAAGAGCAGACACTGTAAAGAGCACTGTTCATTCCCATGAGCTCCTACCAGATGTACAATGATGAAAAGCAGACAGCTTTAATTACTGACAACAGTTCACCCTCTTCGGTCAAAGATTCTGCTTCACAAAACTAAAGTTTAGTGCCATCACCATTAAAAAACCCTTGATCTTGAGCCTAAATGGCTCTCAGCTCACAACCAAATACATCTGTCTAATACAGCAAGGATTTTTAGAAAGGGTAAGTAAACAATGGAGCAATTAAAGGAATCAACTGAAATGATCTCTGCATTCTTACTGTATGTGGTAGTTCTGCAACCATACATGAAACTTAGAAATGAGCCTCTTCCACCAGGAAGTCTGTCAGAGCTTCTAGAATACTACATGGCTCTCTTCCAGATTTTCTGAAGCAACAGCACACTAAATTTCATCCACAACTTTAATCTGAAAGTACTTTCAAATCTCTGTGAGATGAGAGCAATAGGAAGTCTGTGTAAGAAATACAAAAACCTTTAAAAATCGAATGGAGTGAGTTAAGTCAAATGATTTTATCTCAAAAAATAGCAACACTTGGAAAGCAGGATACCAAAAGAAGAGAAAAACCTTGCAGCATATAAACATGAAGCAGAACATAATATACATTTGGGTTGCAGATAAAAAGGAAGCCATCATCCTTTGTACATCTGCTTGTTCAGATCTTGGGAGTTGGATGCATATGCTAAACTTTAAACACTGAAGAAGATGGTGCCATTTATATGTCAAGAATTCAGTAATAACATAAGCATTAATAAGACCTAAGCAAAAATGATGTCAGAAGAAAAACATTTAAAAGTAATTTAATAACCTGAAAACTACCTGGAACAACTCCTTAAAGCTAAAGCAAGCAGTGATTTTCAATGTCTGACATTCTATTAATATAATCTATGTATAAGACTGGAAAATAAATGATCAGTACACAAACCTTTTAAATAAAACGTGAAGATAGTATAACAAGTAACTGTAAAATAAATAATTTTTACTATTGGTCAGAAGGTAACACTTGAAGTGAAGCTATAAGGATTTTAACTAGCAGATCCATTATTACCTTAGGCAGTTTGAACTCAGATTCTGAAAAACCTGTACAATTTAACTTTGTAAGCCAGACTGTTCTGCTCCTGCTGATGTCCTTCAGCTATCTGAATATACACCACATACTTTGCTCTATTATACTACCAGAAACAAAATAAATGTGTTTCATTTATGAACTATACGTTCAGAAACTTTGGACAAAATAGAAGAGAACATAAATGAGAGCTGTTTGACAGGGGGGCAACATAATTCATGAATGCTGTAGGACTGCTCCTTTCAAACACACCTTGTACGCGCATTAAGTTAATTTAGAATAAAAAAAATCCCTGCTAAGAAACATACTTACCCTTTAAAATATAGTCTAAGAAACATACTTACCCTTTAAAATATAGTCTGTTAACAAGCTTGGCACTTTCTCGCTATCCTCCTTCATGGCATGCAGGACTAAATTATAAAAAAACAAAAACAAACCACCATTCAGATGTTTAGTCATAAAGACAACACTCTCATAAGAAGTATCATGAAACCGTTCCAACTACTCACAGGGCTATTACTACTAGATTAGTCAGAAAAATCTCAAGTGGAATATGAGAAGATGCAATGAGACACACCGTTATCTCCACCTTTCACTTGCGTAATTCTCACTGAACTCCACAGCAGACGGACGCAAGAGACCCATTTTACGTGGTTAACTACTATGGTAAAATGTCATCAGTCATAGCAACAAAAAAAGCACCTCTTCCCCATTAAAAAAAAAAAAAAAAAAAAAAAA
>Ga0065711_1026658_pt1 | contig 63350 bp, 31 predicted proteins | sample Hoacrofraction12_FD_59098 | JGI IMG/M metagenome (GOLD analysis project Ga0065711, IMG submission 59098) | Hoatzin crop microbial communities from Cojedes, Venezuela - Epithelial fraction 12 v2 (version 2) | ecosystem: Host-associated > Birds > Digestive system > Esophagus > Crop | place... | reverse complement strand
CAATGCTTTTGGTATATCTGTTAAGCATGTGGAAGTGTGTGCAACACACCAGGCTTCACAGAGCTAAGTAACAAAATCTATGTGCAGACAGGTGGAAAACAACTATTCAAAAGCAGAGTAAAACTTTTTTCTGAGCTGCAAACCCAAACTTTCCAGAAGTTTGTGCCTTGTTGTTTAGATCCTGTCCTGTTTCTCGTTTCGCCTCTCCTTTTCAGTCTGTCCTTACATTCCCACACTTTTGACACCTACGGAGGCTCAGCCGTGGCAGTGCGCCATAGCAAACTTCTTAGCATTTGGACTGTACCAACCATGGACTGGGGCCAAGCTTAATGATGCTCACTAGATGGCTCTGAATCACATCAGTCGTCTTTCTACTCAAGTCCCTTTCGGTTCAAATAGATCCTGTTTTTCCAAAATATGGAAGAATCTTGCCGTATGTGCTCAGTTCTCTCAGTCCTCCACACTCTTGGTAGTCTGTATTTTGACTTCAGGGTTTGTGAAAGGGATGTACTGAGCATCAGAAAGGTGTTACTGTTGCCTTAAGCCAGGAAAAACTGATGTATTCTGACCCTCTGGGAGGGGAAGGTTTTCTCTTCTTGGACTTTTACCTCCCATCTACAAATGTTTTAGCAGGTAGGAAGGGAGAACATTAGAAATAGAGCATCATTTAAGAAATTAATTTTAATTTAAATTTCCATTACTGCATTTTTATCTTGAAACACTGTTGCAAGGTTGTAAGATGCCTTCCCCCCCCCTTTTTTTAATGCAAGAAAGATTAACAGCTTAGAAAACTGATCAGATCTAGATGTCATTTAGGAGCTCAGAGCCATAAAAATCCACAGATTACTTAAAAGATTCCACTACTCTATCAGGGAGAGGGTTAGAGGAAGGGAAGAAATCCAAAGTCTCTTGTAAAGAAATGGGAAAATAATTTTGATTTTGTCACGTCCTGACAGCAAGTCCCACTGATGTTAACTGAGGAAGATGGAATAAAAGTAACATGGCATAAGTCTGAAAACAGAGTGAGCCATAATTTATTAATGACCTGCAAAGATCAGACTGAGTCAGGTTTGGACAAGGAATTCCAGTGTAATTCCAGAAATCACTTAATAAAGACTGTATGGTTTTGTTGTTATTTATTGCGTGTTCTTGTTTAATCATATAGCACATCACACATGAACGTACATAAACACGTATCTATTCAGAGATTTGGAAAAATAAAACCTAGGTAAAATTTTTCAAAAAACTTTATGAGAGAAAAAAAAGAGCAGGAGAGAAAAAGAGAAACTGTTTTCAAAAGTACACTTTTTAGCCTCAGATGACACCTTTGGTGTTCTCTGTGCCGTGTCCTGGCACAATTTTTCTCTTTATGCCTGACAGAAGTTGTAACTTCCTTTCTATCGTACATTGTGTTACACTGTGGAGCCTTGTACCTTGTCATAGGTAAGTATTAGGTATTAGATGCTTTGTAATAGTAGGGACTGCACGATGAAGACACACCTGTGAGTTACTTATTTTGGATAAATGTTTCTTTACACTTTGGGGATAATGGATTTTTCTACCAGATATTAGATGCTTAGGGTTTAGGACCGAATCAAATACTGAACCTTACTTCCATAGCTGACCTCTAATGCTTGCATTTAAGAGAAATCAGAAATCTTGAACTGTGTCTGTGTACAAAGCACTGCTTTTAAAAGTCAGGTGGGAAGCCTCGATAAACTCAGCAGATTTTTCAGCTATGAGTTTGTCTGAATGTTGTACCTTAGGGATATATAGAATATAAACCTCTGGTGATGTTCATGGTGGGGAATGTTGATTAAAGATAATTTAGAACAAGTCCTAAAAAGGAGGGATAAATAACAGGCAGTCACAGGCACTCCCTGCAGTAAAGTTCTACAGATGGTGGGGTTGGTGTTGCCAAACCAGAACACAGCATTTACTGCTGAAAAAAAGATTCTGTCACCATAGCTACTTTATTCTCTAAGGTTGTAGCTGAGTGATGCATGGAGGATGTTAGACAAGCTGATGCTTTATTGATATTCAAGTCACTGGCATGTGAGATGAGGAAAAGACCTCCAGTGCCAAAGCCTTTGGTCTAACTTTGAACAATTTTTCCTCTTATTTGCATTAGTTATTTATTATTAGAGGAGCCATGAATATGAAACAATAGAGAGAATAAAGTGCACTTATTTTTACTCACAGATTAGAGACGAATAGGAAATCAATCACAATAAGCTAGACTTTGAAAGGTTTGCTATGCAGTTAAGTTTTGGGGTGTTTATACAAGCAGGCATAGTCTACCATGGACAAATGAATATATGAGGAGCTTTGAGCTTGTTTACAGTATACTGCTGTTGAATAAGTAGTCACTGAATGTACATATAAGTTTATATACTGGAATTATAAATCTGAATTATTCTATGCCACCAGCTGAAAATCTGGCCATATAATGAAAGTCTTAAATACAGAAGCCTAAAGTAAAGCACATAATTGAGTTCTCAGTAGCATTAAACAGTGGGGAGTTTGAGAAATATACGTTGAGCAGTTTTCAAAGTAGGCCCTTCATGGGTCTAGATACGGATTTTAAATTTTGAGAGTATTTGACATTTCTAATGTGCCTATAGTATTATATTATAAGTTCATTTAAAAACATTGCTTCACAGCTTCTGTTGGGAATTGATATAGAATTAATGATTCTTTCTGAGTTCAGTGTTCCAGAGATAGCATTAGAGATTTTTTTGTTCCTCTGAAACATGTATGCATGCACTCATGCACACACACTCTCTTGATTCTGTTTTCCAAACTTTGTTTCAATTGTTAAATTATGTAATAATTTTCTCTGATTGAAGGGAAAATAGGGAAGTAAATAAAGTATTATTACTTCTCTGTAAATAAATAATAATGTCTGAGAGCCAGAGTCAGAGACCAGATTGATATTATATAGGGGCCTGTAAAAACCTAGTTTATGAATAAATTTATGTAATGATAAATAAGCTTTAGTTACTAGGGCCTTCAGATCTAAGTTAATAGAAAGACAGTATACAATATACCTCTCTACCGGCAGCTTGTGGACTAGAGTATTGCAGCATCCTTTCACTTCTGTGTTCTTCTAATCAAGCGGATTTGGTATGTAAGCTAAGGTTGGGATCTTGAATAAATTTTGGTCATGCAGCAGACATACAAAAACTAGCATTTGTGACTCCTAGGCAGACCCATTCTTTCCCCTTTCTTCAGAATTGGTCACCTCTTCCTGCCTTTGTTTTTTTTCCTGACTTGTCAGTTATTTTACATGGGGAGCATACAAACTGACCATAGAGAATTTGCAGTTCACTTTGTGTAGATACAATTACAATTGCAATGCTAGTAAATTGGTACTCACATACAGTGCTTTCCACTTCACTTGAAAAATGTACAGCCCCCTTCATCTGGGTGTATTTCTTTAGCCCCGTGTCAGTGATATTTTTTTTTTTAATGTATGATGTATTTGTTAACTTACTGCTGTATTGTTGAAGAAATGAGGTCAACGTCATCTCTGGCTTTGTCACCCTACTGCTGCCTGATATTTCTATTGGAAGAAAGCCATGGGAATGCAGGGGGGAAAAGTCAGACATATTGGTGGAGGCATTAGCTGAACATGAACTAATTTTCAACAAGGAACATGTGTTATGAAAAACACTGCAACAGAAATAATTAATTGTCTTGAATCATGGGTAAGAGTGAATTTAGGAGGCCTAACGGGGATTGTCGTTCTTCCTCTGTACCTCAGGATGGTGAACTGAAAACTGCTGTCACAGTTAAATACATTTCAAACATGTAAAGCAGACTTTTAAACAAATTTCCAAAGTAATTACGTTGTTGGTAACTTTTTTATTTATAAAAGTGCAGTGTCGTATAATAATCAAGAATGCTATCTTTGTCAGTTTGTTAGAAATTGAGAAGTATGAAACAGAATCAGGAAATACGTAGTAAGTTTTGTGCAACAAAAACTGCTATTGACTTCACTGCTTGATATCAGTGGGCATTTTCCCAAAAGCATATTGCGTAAGGGACTCAGGATTTGGCTGACATTAATTATCCCTCAGATTGTATGCTCTTTTGCTGCTTCTGCATGTAATGTTAATTTATGCCTGATAGATACCGTCCACCAAAGGGGTGAAGTACTACCTCAGTGGGAGTTTCACAAGGCACATGGCCTCCTGGCATTCCTGTCTGTGCCAAAGGGGCACATCTGCTCCTACATACCTTAAAGGGCGATGTGTTGACTCCCCTCCATAGCTCCCCAGCTCAGCTGACTGGCTGCAGATACGGGGTGGAGCCAGGGAAATATTTCTTTTTCTGTCGTGACTAATGCTGTTCTGATCACTGCTCTTTTTAAAGTCCTTGGCATTTTGTCTTCTGTATTGTAACACACTGAAAGAGTTTCCTGCAGGCAACTTTTTCACACCTTGCACTTCCTACAATTTCTCTCATTATGTTCTTCATCTCCTTCTCCAGTCTGTATCTTGATGCTAAAAGGATGTCCCCATTCTTGATTTAGCACCCCTGAACATCTTCTGTTTCCTCCTGGAAGTAATTTATGAAGATAAAATAGTATAAAAAAGAAATCTTCCAGTGTTCTGCTCTGTGCTCTCACACTTAAACAGTGTCCTCCCAGCAGTCCTCAATCCATACTTGCCTTGTATCACAATATTTTAACCATTTAGGTGCACAAAATATATTGGAATCTTCAAATAACTTTTTTTTTTCCCTGATGAAAACATGATTTGGGGGAATATACATGATTTATGAGAAGGATATAATTAATATGCAATGTAGTCGCTGCATCGGGGGGGGAGAGGGAAGAAATGTTTCAAGTGATCTGTATAAATCCTTCACATCTTTTTTTAGTTTAAAAGTTTCACATCATTCATAACTTCATTTCCAAACGCTATACGATTTAATAATTTCCATATGCCACATACAACTTTCTGAAGCTCTTCTGTAGACATTACCTAATTCATTTTAAAATAATCTTGAAAACATTGAGCTGAATTGTTCTACATGCATCATTAATAAATGAATTTGCTGAGGGTTTTCTTTTCTTTTATTCCTCTGACCAGCTCATTATCTTTATTTTTTTGTACTTTTCTGGCAGAATAAATGTTTCCTTATACAGCACTGAGAATAAGAGCTTCTGGAGTAAAGATGAAAAATAAAGTTAGGGGAAGGAGAAACATACTATAAAATGTCTCAACAGACCCCGCTGCTGTTGCTGTTGAAAATATCCTGCTGTAAACTTTGCTGCTTCTTTTGGTGTTTAATTTGAGGATTGATTCTTCTGTCTTTGCAGACTGTAACAGAGAAGCACAAGCTAAATGTACCTGAGACAATGACTGAGGTCCTGGATGTTTCAGATGAAGAAGGTGAGCAACTTTGCTAAGTTCCTATTCCATATCACTTGCATAACCTGTAATATAGGGTCAAGATAGGTGCTTAAGTACTTTGACATCTTCATTTTGCAGTACTTGAAGTTCTATGTAATGGCCTTTTTTAAATGATGTAGTCATTATGGCACTTGAGTAAAGACGCCAAAAATTCACCCAAACCAAAATCCTGGACCTCTACATTTTTTTCAGAAAAAGCTTATCTGAACCAAATCAACAAATGAGAACATTTCCTGAGTTCAGTTTTTAAGATTTAAATGTAGAGCTGTCCTAAACCTGGGTTTGACCCTCCCATAAAGAGGAATTTGAGCAGTAAATTTCTTGGATCAGTGCCACCCATTTCAGATACGTATATCTAGGAGTTCTGCCTAACTGGAAACATTTGTGTAAGAAGATGCATAAGGTAGAAGGTGAGCAGATTGTTCCCTTGAGGGAGCTTTTGGCACACACAAATCACAGATACATACGGCATGACATAAACTAACAACATGCTAATAAGTTTGGCACTTAGGTTTTGGAGTCTATTTTCTGTTGTGTATGACAGCAGATATGTGTTGTACCGCTTAGCTAAGTCCCAGGAACATTTCAGTGAACTTCTTGAGGGATTGATAAAGTACTGTGGTTTTATACAGCACAGAATTAAGGAAATAGCTTGACCCTTTCTAAAAGTTCACAAATGTCTTTTTACAAATTTTAATCACAATGACATCTGATAAATATACACACATTTGCAAGAATTTTTGAAGTACTTTTTTACTCTTCGTGTTGTTAATTAATATTACAGTATCTTACATATGCCATTTTATGGTTATTAGTATTTCCTGCAAATAATTGGTGGAGTGACTAATTTCAAAAAGTCCTAGGGATTTAGGAACATAGATTATGGGGTAGGGGTTTTTTCTTCTACAGGAACACAAATGCACTTGTGGTTCTAAATGGTATTGGAAGTTAATGGCGTTCATGTTCCTAAACTGCTTGTATTACTTTTTGAAATAGGATTTATGCTGATAAATGAGTTACACTCTTGAGAAAATAAGACGTTTAGGCTCCAGACATTACTTTTTTTTAATGCTTGTCAAGCTGCAAGTGAAAGCAAACAAGTGTGATTCCAGAGAAATTATTTTCTGCTGCATCATGATCAGTGAAATGATGTCTCTTAGGCATTTGTTTTTACTGCATTTTCTCTGTTTGAAAAACATTGAACTACTTGTGTAATTATTGTGATAAATGGCCTTTAAATTGCTTATAGCCTTATGTTCACTTTGTTGAATTTTCTCCCAATCTTTTGAACTACCATTTAACCGTCCTTAAATCCACAAAGCCTAGTATGTCTTTCTGCTTCTACAGGACTGATACAGGGTATTTGTTTTTCTCAAACCAATTTATATGTTGTGCAGCCTTTAAACACTCTGATGATGAACGCTTCAGTGATGGTGAAGCATATAGTGGCACAGGTGCTGTTAGCAGAAGTTCATGGAGTAAGACTTATAAACTTTCTTTTCTTGTTCAACTTGGATTGTTATTTTATTTCTTGTGTTGAAGCAACATGAATCTGCTTAATCTGGGTGCCTAACACTGCTCCTTTTCATTACTTTTGAAGTGTGACTGGGCGTGTGTTTCCTGAAAGGTGGGAGGAAAAAGGGAAGCCAGAGAATCCAAGATTTATTACCTGTATCTTGACTATGTTGGCAGAGCTTACTGTGGGCATCCAGCATGACTAATGCTCTCCAGTGCTTTGAATTAACATTCTCTGCGTTCTGTTACAATCTGACGCCTACTGTTTGTCAATTGCCAGCAGGTGTGACATAGGTACTCCGGCACATTGCTGCTTAAGGCTCAGTGCTGAGCACTCATACTGATAGTGCCTCTGTGATCCGGCTGCAGGTTGCTAAGCAGGTTGGTCACAGTTAAAGCACTTCATGCCATTGTCCTTGTAAAATCTGTTTCTACAGGCAAAACATTGAGGATGTTGCAAAAATTCCTAACATCGATGGTACTTGTCACAGAAACAAAATAGATGGGGGCAGGTAGACTGCAAAACTTTTTTAATAAAGAAGATGAGCATTTTAGTGATGATGTAGTCTTTATAAGAGGCCAGCAATAAGGTTTCTGTGATGCTGTGTTCTTAGGTGCTTTAAAGTGACACAATATGTTCTGAAAATGAACAGGACACGATAAACCTGCCAGCTGTAAATATGTAATTATAAAGTTGAACACAAGAAGAGTATTTGAGCGAATAAGTATTTCAGGTTCCATTGTGAAACTTGTTTGTCACTGGTGATAAGTATTTTGTATTTTGCCTGATATTGCATAACTGTATGCTGTTATGTTAATAATATAGTATTCATGTTCCTAAAACAAATTAAAATGCAATATCCAGTCTTAGCAGTATAAAATAAAGGAGCATATAATCTATGCAAAAGCTCAGCTTGGAATGTAAGGTCCTGCTCCGTGTAGCCTATTTTAAAATATTTTGAATGGACTGAGTGTCCCACTAATTCTTTAATTTTCATACAGCATTTTTATGTTTAGCAATTGTATTATTCAGAATTCTTTACCTTTTACTGTACCTGAAAAAAAATCTTTCCTTTGAACAGAACCAGATTATATTTTTTATTTAAAATTGCATTTAATTTTTTTTTTAAATTAGATTACTTTTTTTGGATGATAAGTATCAGAGTGAAGTACAGAAGCAGGTGTGTGTTGTCAGGGAAACAGAAACACCCATGCTAATAACAGACCAGATGAAATTGGGTTTGTAAGGTTTTGTGCAAGGATCAAGGAAGAAGTGAAAAAAAGGAAACTTCATAGGCTAGCAAAAAGACGATTGTAGAAAAATCCTACTTCATCTGCTGCAAGCCTACTATGTTGTCCTACATGTATCAGATATTCTATGACATTTATAAGTGTTTCCTGCTTTGTGACCATCAGGGCCAAAGATGTATCAGCACAGTTTTATTAAGCAACTTATTCCTACACCACAGAAATACAGACCTGCACATGCGTGTAACCGCTGCTTTCACTGTACTCTAGTCCACCATGAAGACTGTTTAAGGACAATCTTCCGTTGTTATTTGCTCAGCACTGTGCACAGTGCAAATGTAATACAATCACTGTTCATAAGTTGATGGCCTGATCCTGCAAAAAAGGTTAAGAAGTGCTTCTCCCTAAGGGTGGAGGTTGCACTGCAGATTCGCACAGGCCTAGCTGTGAAGTGGTGTGGTTTCTGAAACACATATCCATGCCAGCAGAAATGCTTTGTGCGGATAGTTTTGTACTGAAAAAAATGTGCATTTTTATCATTGTGTCTGGAGAAGCCATTCATATTGCTGCAAAGTTTAGTTCCTTTAAAGCTGTTGCCACAAAAGAAGCAATTTGCACCTGAGGGATCCTTACAGCAGTGAAGGACAATTACTGCAAAGCATCTTGCAATATGTATTTTAGTGACATCTGCAGAATGTAGTGACGTTAAACACAAGCAGATGTTTCTGTTAGGGCTGAGTCGGTGTAGATACACAGGAAAATCTGGAAAAGGCATGAACCTTTGTTTTTGTTCTCCCGTATGTGAATATTGTATTGAGGAGCATGTTGCTGCTCCTCTGTACTCATTCCATGCGTTATTTTTGTGGTGAAAGAGATGTACAAAGTGCTGGTGGTTTGTCTTTGTGACTCTCATCTGATATAGTACAGCAAGTGTAGTGCTGTACATAGAGCATACAAGACCAACCAGTAAAACAGGTTGTCAAAGAGCTCTCGTTTATGTCTTTCTGGGCCTCCTCATCTCACAGAATCACAGAATCACAGAATGGTAGGGGTTGGAAGGGACCTGTGTGGGTCATCTAGTCCAACCCCCTTGCCGAAGCAGGGTCACCTACAGTAGGCTGTAGAGGACCTTGTCCAGGCGATCTCTTTTCAGTCCAGTTAATTTTCAAAAGCCCTGGTTTCACTGTCTTTTTGAGAGTAAGTTCTGGTTGCTGTAAGAAGTTGTCATAGCTCTAACCACACTCTACCACATCCTCCATTATGTCAGCACAAACGTTTCACCATGTGGTGAACCAACCAGAGAACTGATCTGTCTGAAAATTAATCTCTTTATCTGTTCTGACAAGTTATTTTTTGGCCAGACTACTTTTGCAGACAGAAGGGAATAGAAAGGCTGAAGTAGAAGGTGAGACACTATTGTCAGAAGCAGCATGCCCCTGAGATGGCTCCCGTAAAGGTCAGTTCACACCTCACAGTAATTAATGCTGACATTTCAATTGCAGAGAAAGGATAGACAAATATTGAGCAAACGAACATGTGCAAATAGTCAGTGGAGTCTCAAAAGTCAGTTGGAATCACAGTATCCAAAGAACAAAAAGTGTCTCTTTCATGAGGGGTGCTTGTCTAAAAGTTGCTGAAGAGTCAGCCCTATGCCTGGTTGAGACACAAGGTGATGTTGTTGGCCTTTTTTTTAACTTTGTGTTTCTTTAAAAAAAAATTACAAATATTGAAGTAATCTTAGAAAGAAGGTGATTAGGCCATCGAATTTGCTGAATTGTTTCTAAAAATGGAAACAGCGTCATCACATGTCCTTAAATAATTTATAAAATAAAATATACATTAATGTCTACATACAATAATGACCCAGTGTCAGATTGTTGCATTTTTCCTCTCACAGAGTTGATCATTTTCTGCTTTTTATTTTTAAAGCTTACTCAAAATTGTGATTGTACATCATTCAAACGTATTCACACTAATAGTATCTGTGGAGAAGTGGGGTTTGCTATCCCCTCGTGAATGTGCATTAATGACAAGGTGGCATATCTGTGAACTACTGCGTTGTTGAAGGACATAAAAAATGTGATCTTAGATTCCAGAAAGCAGTTCACAGTGAATCCATATCTGATCCTTTTTGTTACTGAAAAAAAGTTGTTTTCAGTGTAGACAATCTTTTCCAGTGTAGAGAAACAATCAACAAAGAGAGCATTAGAACTGCTTAGTATGTCTGATTCAGACATAGGCTCACAAAGGACTGAGAATTTACTACTTTACAGACCGACACAACAGTAGGGTGCCGGAATTTATTTCTGGCACTGTTGATGATTCCTAAATGCCTTTGTGGAAGTCACTCGAATTATCTCGGTCTTCCAGTTGTAGAATGTGATAGGGATAAGCTGCTTTGCCTGGCACCTTCGGAGCTGTGAAGAAAATACAACATGTATCTGTTTGCCTACCTTTGTAACTGCTTGCCTGGAACTAACTGACCACCTAGTTACTGTTATGTTGCTGTTATTAAACAATAATGTGCTCTGGTACCCCAGAATATTCTCTTGTCAAAGTGTATCACTTCATATTTGTGGTAACTGCAGCTTGAGCTTTGATAAACCTACTGACTTCCTAAATAGCATCTATAACAGCAGTAAACAGTGCTAAAATATGACTGAATTTCCTGAGTGCCTCCACACATGGCCTTAGAGTACAGTGATTACTATGGCATGTGTGTGAGAAATGAGCAGTTAAGTCTGGGCAGAATTCATTGGTGTTGTACATAGAATCATATAATCATTTAGGCTGGAAAAGACCTTTAAAATCATGAAGTTCAACCACTGATAATAATTCCCCTGAAGTAGTGGCTTAATTAGTTGGAAGACTTAAAGAATAACTTTCCTTATTTAAACCTGGAAGTTAAAGTTGCAGCCAAGCTGTTCTTGGTTAGACTTAAGTAAGTTGCTGTTGCTGCACATTAAAATACTGTAAATTCAGAATAACACCGCTGAATTAATTCACACCCTAAATTAAGCATCTTACAAGCAGTAGTATAAAATGTAGCCAAAGATTGTAGATATACAGAATTACGTCAAAATCTATATATTGAAAATGTAACTGAAACTCCTTAACAAAAAGAAATCTGAAAAATCAAAAAGAAATAGCTGGTGAAGAAGAGCTGATTCTTGAGACTTTATTTATGATAACCTGCACAGAAAATATGCCAGTATCTACCTCTCATTTTCTAGAAATGTATATGCTTTAGATGCCCTGTGAGGTTTATTATGTGAAGAGTTCCTTGCTGGTATGTTTTTACCAGGTCTTCCAAGAAGAAGGGAGATTCTTCTCTGGAAAGTTGCTTTCCTTTACATGGTGTTGTTGAGATTACTTATATATTTTTTTTTTTTCCCTGAGAAAAATGATTTTTTTTTTCTTCTAAGTGTCAGATGTGCAAATGCAACAGGAAATCTGAAAACTAGTTGTCTTTTTTTTCATTCACATGTTATCAACACAAAAAATTCTCAATATAATGGTTAGCTGCTCAATTTTTCTCTTATAACTTTATTGACATTGTTGCTAGGAATGTCAGAAGTTGTAACAAAGACTTGGATTTTTTCATTGAAATCTTTCACAGAGAATATAGCTTTTCTTTTTTTAATATCTGCTATTGCCATTGGAAAGAAATTTTTGTTGGGGTAGTATTGCTAAAGATTGCTCACTTGTTAACATTTTAGTAATGAAAAATAGGAGATTGTGGTTAGGTCACAAAAATTCTGGCAAAAGTTTTAAAGAAGCTGCTGTTTTCATTTGCATCGGTGTTGTTGACAGGAAGTAGGATTGACCAGATAACAATAGTAAATTGTATCAGTGACATGTGTAGGCATGACCCAAACTACTGACACACATTTGTTAGTGCAAAGAAGCAAAAATGCATGGGCCTGACCAGGAGACACTACTGTATTTACTTATACATTATTTCCTAAATAGTTATTTGTGAGCAGTGTTGATCACTGAATTATTTTCTGCAGAGACTGAAGTTATGGAGGCACCTACAATAGCTTGTTCATTGAAGTAAATAGTAATCAGCATGTTAAAAAGACGAAATGTAATTTTGACTAGTCTTACCCATCTCATCTAAATCTGTCTTCAAAGCTACTGGATTTTATTCCCACTCATGATTGATAAAAAATGGTTGCTTTTACGTTTACATTAACCTTAATTAGCTAAAGATTTTGTGGTTGCTGACAGTACTCAGATATTTTGTACTCAAAGTGAGCTCTCCCAGTCAGAGGAACGTTACCCATTCTGTGGGCAGCAGACATCTTGGGCTATTGATCCCTGGAACACGACTGTGAAAGATGACTTGTATGTCAGTACATAACATCTTACAAATATTTGTAAGAAGTGCTACATAAAAGAGCAGTACTTGCCTTGTGAGTTTCCCAAAGACAAAATTAGTATTTTGTATACTTGGGAAGAAGGAAAATACTTTTTTCTTTTCTTGTCACTTTAACACATGCAGAGTCTTGGTCAGCAGGTTTGTTGGAAGTCATAGATATCTGTATTAGACCAAGCTTTCATTCCTTAGTGCTCAATTGTGAGGAAATTTCCTATTTCATAGGAAATATTTACCCAGTTTAGGGTGAATTTTCCTCTTCCATGAGAAGAAAGCAGTGTTCTGATGGAACAAAAAGCTAAAGCAGTTCTCCATCAATTTGCACGGTATGTTCTTTTACTGTCATTTCCTGCTCAGAATTCTTTGTGGGATCTGCTTTATTGCTCCTCTTGAAGCTATACAGAGAACTCATTCAAGTCCCAGTTTGAATGTACATGACACAGTAGCCCCACCACACCTCAGACTTTTCAGCACGCCAGTTAGTGTCAATGACCTTCCAAGGCTTCTGTGGCTTAGGGAGGTAGGGATAGTTTGTTCTGGTCCAGTTCTAAATAGGCAGCGCTTTTGTTGTGTGCTACCTAGATCCAGCGTAACAACTTTATAAATACCATAGTAGCCACCTGTGAAATACTAGAATTCATTTTGCAGCAGGTTAATTTTTGAGAAAACAAAATCAAGGCATCTTCCCCTCGCCGCGGATCCTGGAGGGTAGACATACAGGGTTTTTCTTTTCATTTGCTTCACCTTCTGTCTTTCTGCAAGTGCTGCATTGAGCTACCAATAGCTGACACAATGATTCATGGTAAGTCATGTATCAATATACAAAACCCTCTATGAAAAGGTACATGAAACCCCGCTTTCCTGACTGGCTGAAAATAAAGAAATTTAAAGCGTTAGCCAAACTGTAATTTAGGGAAACTTATGTGTGTGGGCCATTAGATAGAGGATTGACTTTAGGGAAGTGAAGGTGTCCAAGGAAAGTGTCAGAGAAACTCTGGATTATACATTCCGTTAGAGATGCTTCAGGACTTATATATTCCATAAAAAATTGTGCTTGCCATAGCTGTCCCTTCTCCATCTGTTACTTTTAAGGAGCAGCACTTATGTGGGGAGCTGTAGAATTATCTGCATGCTGCAGAGAAAACAGTGATTTTGGCAAACTCACATAACTGTCTGGCTTTAAAAACATCTATTAAAAGCAATCTCTGGCAGTTTCTATCACAGTTCTCTTTCTTATTTTTTTAACTTTTGCCTGTATTTTCTCTGTGTTTTGTGAGAAAAAGTTCCAGAGCAATTCTCATACCGCAACTGTATTTTGCAATCCACTTACGTATCAGGAGAACTGTAGCAGTGTTAGGAATTGCCTTTGTTGAGGCTTCCCTAAATGAGTTGACTCTGTAGATGCATATCCAGAATGGTGTGGTGAAAATTTTAGAGCTACTTACTTGGTCAAACATTTGCATAGCTCCCTGATATCAGAGGATAATTTCTGAAAAAAAGCTAGTCTGTTTTAGAAATGTTAATGAAACACTTCTCCTGTGAGCCAATACTGATTTGCTAAGCCGAGAATTGCATGTGGCTGGGTGCCTCAAAGCTACTGTCTTGTAAATGTTACTTTGCATTTAAAACATGGTTTTGATCTCAAAGTGGTTCATGATTGTTTCTTGATTTAATCAGTAGGTAGGACGTACCACTGCCTGTTGTAGAATTTAGGAAAACTAAGAAGTAAAGCACAGCAATATCAGTGTCTCAAGTTTCGATGGTTTGGTAAAATCCTATGTGCTCAGCCAAGCTTTCGCTGAAGGAGCAGATATGTGGTCTTAGCATGTGGCCTGTTTCTCTTAGTAGTCTGTTCAATGATTTATAATGCTCAAAACCTGTGTTCAAACACACAAAATCAGCAGCATCAAAATTAGCTTTTTGTTTTCTCCCTACTATTTAGTTAGAGTAGGGCAAATATTTAGTGAGTGGCCAGTCATATCTGCCCAGTTGCTTCCCTTCCTGCTAACAGGTATCTTACAAATTAGCAATTGAGATCCATTGTTATATTTGGATGTTATGGATTCATGATACATTGAAACAATGTTGTCAGCATAAAATGTAAGAAAAAAAAAAGAGAAGCAGACTAGTAAGAGTCATCATACGAGTATTGCTCACTTGAGAAAAAAGTTAATTAATTGTGGATTTTTGCGACTTTGTTGGTTGGCTCTCTTTTAATGTAGACGTTGAAAACGGTTCTGTGTGGCTCTGACAGCGACTGACAATGGAGTTTACTTACGCCCCCTAGTCTAGGCAAATACAAAAAACTCCAGGCATTTCAAAATATCGTAGGGAAGGTTCCCATTCACGCTTTGTCCATTCTTTGCCTGCCTAACTAACTGCACCATCACTGGATACGTGCCGTGCTGACTGCTCCTTGCAGGGTAAACTGCGTACTTCCTGCTGTGCGGCCACATGAGGCTCTGTCAGAGCACCTTGAAGCTCTGCAGAATGATGCCAACGCTGCTATTTTAATTCTGTTTCTGTGGCAGCAGTGTCTTAAAGGTTCAGGGTCTTCTGAGTCAGCAGGAGCTGGCTGTTCGGTTTTTCTGGAGTGCCTCTACAGCACAAACCAGCAGGATGGCAAAGTTCCCCAGCTAGTGCCAGCTGTGTTGCACATCATGGTTCAGAATTCTGCAGGGATGCCTGCTCAGGTCAGCTGCAAGGCACTGCTACTGGCTCGACAGTCCCTGCTGCAAGAGAGCCTGGTTACTCAGGGACAACACTGAATCACCGTAGCTCGACTGCTTCTGAACCAGTGTGTTTGCACAGCTCTACACTCTGGTATGTATGGATTCACCAGCCCAAGAACCTCTGTGCTGCTTTTCACTGCTTAAAATAGAGAAGCTTTTGGTTGGCTTGGCTGTGACAAAGATTTAAAACATTGTGTAAAGTGTTACTAACAACTATCAATGTGGTTTTCACTTGCCCAACACCCATTATGAGTTTCTGTATCAGGCTTTCCTTGCCTTAAGCATAGTATTTAAATCCTAAAGTTTATTTAATTCCCCCATTTTGATTCTCAGGTTTCCTCTCTCTTTCACCTCTCCATTCCATTTTCATCCTTTTTTTCCCCTCTCTTGGATCCAGTTCTGCAAAGTGCTGGGTATCTAGTTTTGCAGAAGAGGCCACTTGGTTTAATAGTTTTCATAGGTGGCTGACACCTCACAGAAATGTTTAGTGTCTTGTTTAGCAGGTCCATATCTCCTTTCAATTTTTCCTAGTAACAGGGCTGGGAATCTGCTAAACTTACGCTCTCTCTGTGATCCCTTCTCCCTGCAGCCTGGCCCTTGCAAGGCCCACCCTTTGTTTCCATCTTCTTGCTTCAAGTGATCTCTCTCCTACTTTGATATTTTTTTTTCTGTCGCCCTTCTGAGGAGAAAAGAAAGAACCACAAGTGTTGCAAAATGTGTGCTTTTGCAGGGTCTTGCATCTTCTTCCAGGGCATTATTTTGGCCACTGGAAACAGATTAATAGACTGAACAGATCATTGCTGAGAGTGCAGTGGGACCATGATGCTTTGTGTGTTATGCTCTGGAAAAGCTACCTATCATATTGGGAGTTGTTTGCACTCTGCGAAGAAAAAATACTAGCAGCAGCAAGTGTAGGGACTCAGCTATTGGTCATTCTTTGTTTAAATATGTATAGATTCCTAGGTTTGGAGTTTTTAAAATTTGTTTTTGTTTTTTTTACTTTTTACTCCAGTGTCCTTACCAGTAAAACCCCAGTGTTTCTTTTAAGAGAGTCCAGGTACTTGATACTTCCTTCTAGTGCATTTTATTTCCTTTCAAACCAGCCTGAAAACATATGATGTTACTCAGAAATTTGCAGATTTGGAGAAAATTTTTAGAGATATTTGAGAGATGGGCAGTAGCAGTGATGAGGCCAAGGCTGAACAGGAATGCTTTAAATGGGGCTCAGCGCAAGGGCACCCAGTGGTTTGTAGTGTGTTTTCCGCTTTCACGTAAACCTCTGAAAGTCTGTTGGTATCCCTCAAGAAAGGAAGATGTTCTTTCAGGTAAATAGCAGATAGATCACTAAGTGGGTAACTCGTCAGTCCACCTGCAAATTCATAGGTGGCCACTGTAAATCATGGAGTATCAATGTCAAGGGCTATATTTGCCATGAACTGCTTAGTAAGTGGTGAAAACATTACTGTCGTTAATTTGCTGGGGAATGTGATGGCAGATGAATTGTTTCCATCATGGTTAAAAAGGGTAATTTCTTGTACCACCACAGAACTACCATCTGGTAAGTTCTGCTGTATAAAGCAGCACCTGGTCAGCTGAATATGTAGTTTCTTCTCAGCAGATTACATGTCTGTGTACGTTTGAATTGACTGAGACTCAGTAATATAGCTGTGTCAGATACTTTAGTGACAACAGACTAGTACTGGCAGGGTGAATGAGTGCTTGCTACAGAGACTCAGAATAATTCCCTGTGTGTGTCTGCAAAGCGGGAATTAAGGCACTCAGGTCACCGCAATTGTATGAAATGTTATGTTGCTGCACCTTCATTTAGACTTAAATACGTATTTATTTCCCTCAATTTACTGGGAGGCGCCACTTGTTTTGGGAGTTCATCTCATTAAGGAAAGATGGAGGGGAACAAGGAGTTAGCGGGGAGTGACTTTAACTTTGAGTTCACTCACTCAAGACTAGTATGCTAGCAAGTGAGCTGTGTTACCAACAGATAAATGTTCTGAAGACATTGTGAAATATTCATGGATAGTTTTATTACTATTTGCAGATGTTCACATCACAGAACACCGTTAATGTTACTTATACCCATTATTGACAACTCTTAGATGAGAGGCTAAAGCTGAAATAAGAGTAAAGAGGATGTGGGTGTGATGAAAGTGGTGAAGATTTTGTCTTTGTTTTTATTACAGATGGAATGCCTGGCATGATTGTAAATATCTAGTTTATTTGAAATATAACTTGAAATTCCTTTTACTGTTTGATTAACAGCATTGCCTTAATATCTTCCAAGTTTTCACTAAGCCTGTGCTTTATAATGTGACATTCCCAGGAAACAGGAGGCATCATCTGTCAGAAGACAGGAAACATACAATGATTAAATGTATTTTATTGTTTTCTATGAAACTGTGCCCAGTTTCTCCCTCTTAATGTGGGCAGATGGAATTTTCAAGAGCTTTTGTTGTTACACTGAAAAGATTTAGGCCTCATTTTTACATATAATATTTGTATATACAAAAAATATTTTAAAAACCCCAAAGGTTACTTAGTTTTAGATGAAAATTTATAAATTATTTATTTATTAGTTGAAACATCAAGCTAGAAAAACTAGCTTGATTTGTTTCATGAAAACATATGTCAAGATTTCTTCCTTTAGTAGTGAGCGCCACACCTGTAGCTTGTAATACTGATAGCACTTTGCAGGGTGGGGGGAAGATACTCCACCAGAAATAGCAGCAGTGACAATAATTTGGTTTTGCAATGTTGCTTTATTAAGACTTTAAATCACACAAGTGACAACTGTTCTGATGCTCAAAAGAATTCTGTTTGAAACAGCATGGATACTGCTCACCTAACCTTTACAATTCTTTGTGTTTCTCAGCATATTGGGGTGAATTACTGCAGCTAGAATGTGTAACCCCTGAAGACTCGTCATGTATAACAGTTGTAGTCTCCTTCATGTAACTGAGCTTCAGGTTCTTGCCATTTCCCTGTGCAGCTCAGAAAATGAGAAAATGTGAAGATATCGGTAGCCTAGGGTCATGTTGTGTGATTCTGTGGGGCACACCAATCCTCCAGCAGGCTCATACCCTCAGGAAAGGGACTGAAATCTCCAGGCGAAAACTGTGGAAAGAAACCGTGTTGCAAATGGGAATGAAAAGAAACATCTACATATGTTGCTTGGCAATGTAATCTGTTTTGTTAGTCTGCTGGGGAAAAGCAAACTGTGACTTCACATAGACAGAATTTCCTGGGGAAAATAATTTTGGACCTTAAAAAAAAAAAAGCCCTGTTATTCAGAGTAATTGCAAAAAGGTTACTATGTCAGATAACCAATGATCATTTAGCCTTTGATTAATTATGAATTACTTTTCTAATTAATGATCATTGCCATCTATGCATGTGAACTTATTTCCAGTTGCTAGATATTGCTGTATTTTAGAAATTAGAATTTTTTTGCTGATCATGGAAGGACCTTGGAACATGGGTGAGACAACCTCATATGAAGTGGAGTTTGGACAATGGAGAGTTTAAGTTAGGATTTGCAACTATCAGGCATAAGGCCACAGAAAACACCTTTTCAGCTGCAAACACATAGCTTACAGTCAAGTAAGTGATTATGTTTAATCATCAACTGTCAGGCTGTGATACAATATGACTGTGACCAGAGAGCTAAAATGGGTAAAGGAACAGAGAGACCATGCTTTAGAAGTAGCAACGAAATTTGCGCCTTACCAGTATGTGCAACAGCAAAAATTAGATTAAATCTAATTGATTAATCACCTTGATTTCAAGATATTTTTTTTTTATTCTTGCTTGATGTGTCAGTTTCATTAAATACATTAATCGCTTGTGGTTTGCAGTGTTTCCTGAGCGGAAAATGCCTTGCTGTTTATTGTGCCATCCAGCTGTTAGATCCCAACATGTAAACGAGATCAAACTTGCGTGTGTGCTTATCTCTATCCCTTCTGTGATTGGTTTAAAGGTGATGACACAATGACAGGAGATGGAGGAGAATACCTTAGGCCAGAAGACCTCCGAGAACTAGGAGATGACTCTTTACCAAGTAGCCAGTTCTTAGATGGTATGAACTACCTAAGGTACAGCTTGGAAGGAGGACGATCTGACAGGTATTTGCCTGGACATGCATCTTTTCTTATGATAATGCTGCACACATTTTGTTATAAATGTTTGAAATCCCTTTCTCGGGTTCTTTGACTCAAGGGAGACGTGGATGCACTTGTCAGTAGTTCTTTATTGGGTGTGCCAGTGTGGCAATTGCCACTTTCTGGGAGTAAAGTGTGGTCAGGAGGAGTATTTCCTGACCAGTCCAGAAATGAATACATTTGGCACTAATACTATATTCAGAGTCTAGTGAAGAATATGTTTGTGATTCTTATTTGGTTCTTGAAAAGGCATAGCTTGCTTTGTTGCCTTTGTGGTCAGGCAAAGGAAGAAGAGTCTAGCTGTCTATGGAAAGAGCTTATGAATCGTCTCCATCTCCTCCTGTCATGAGTCAGGGGGTGGGTGAATAAGTGGACATGATGTTTTAGCATTAGGTGAGCTGCTTTTTAGAGTAGTTTGCTGGCTACAAATATCAGGAAAGGAGCAATGGATTTGGTCATTCAAGAAAACTTACTAATTTGCTTGTATCTAACAAGTTGAACTTAAGCCTGGATGTATTTGTGAAATAAAAATGCCTGTAGCTTTAATCTTTTTTTTAAAAGAATTATCATTTTTTTTTTTTTTTAATACAGAGATCCCTTTTCAGAATGAGAACCTTTATTAGTGAGCATAAGTGTAGATTCACACTGGCACATTAACACACACAATTCTAGTTTAGAATAGGCTACCCAGGCATTCCTGTTTGAAAATTACAATGTCTAGTGTAAACCAGTAATGTCTCCAGACTTACTGCCTTTAGAATTGGGGTTCACTACAGGGGGGAAAAAAAAAAGATTGAGATCTTGGCGACAAAAAGAATTTTTAACCTACCTCATTTTCCACTCTTCGTTGTTATTCTGGCAGCATTTCCGAAGCTCGGTAAAATTGGTAGGATCCATTCTGTTTACTTCAGTAGGCTATGAATTGCTCTTGGAACAAAAGATGTCAGAAAACAGTTCAGTTTGCCTCACAGCATGTGTAAATCCCTGATCATTCAGGTCTTACAAGCTTGGAGTCTTTGTTGGTTTTCAGACAGCCCCAGTGAATCCACTGAAAACAAAGTGACTGTGTGGCTTTTTAAGTCTCAGAGGATGTTTATGAACTACATCAGAATGCTTAAAAATAAAAACCTTTTGTCACGCGCTTTCAACGGTAATAAAGTTTGAGGGTTTTTTTCATTTTAAGATGTTGTATAGAAATTATTGTGCAGGCAAGTGTTAAACCAGTTTCTGCTCCCATTTAAAATATTTTAGCTTTTAAATACCATCAATGGATTTCCGTAGATTTTCACTGGCATATAATTGATGTGAACTGTTTAGTGTTATATGAAAATTATTTCACATTCTATATCAAGCATGATCATATTGAAATGAAGCAAAATTATAAAAGGAGAAAGAACGAAAGAAAAAGCATGTTTCTAACTCCATGGTCTCATTTTCTGTCACTGTTGGGTTTCTAGTTGTAAGAATTTTCACAGACTGCTTAAATTATTTTGCTTTTGTTTTTATGTGATTTTCATTGCATTATACTGACTTTGGTTTTTCAAGAAATCCAGTAAAGCAAAATAATATTAGCAGTCTAGACTTATGTAATCCTATGCATTAAACAATTTGATTTAAAAACATATCTTTTTATGTTGTAACCATCTTCCCTATTTATTTTATTTCTCTCTCCCCTTCATTCTTTTTCATATGCTTTCTTTAGCACCATGCCCAGGTAGGTATTACACAGCATGAAAACATGTTGTCTCTATATCCTTTATGGCACTTGTCTTCTGTTCATCCACTTTGGAGGCCTGCTGTATGCTGGAAAGTTGTTTTGGAGAACCAAATGAACAACATTGCTGTTGGAGATAATGATAGTCTCGAATGAGTATGATACGTAGTGATGAATACTGGTCCAGCAGTACACTCTGTCTAGAGAGGTCGCAGTATGACATAGCCACTGTCCCGCATGAATTTCCCCGATTCCCATGCAGATATGGTTAGCAAGGATCAGGGAAGTTGCACTAGATCACAACAGCTGGTAGCTGTCCTTCTGTCACCATGCTGCTGGGAAGGTTAGCCATTTTCCTTTTTTATGTGGAGAAACCATAGTAGAACAAAAAATAAAGAGAGTGGACTACACTAGCTGGATTATCCCTCTGGATATTGAGAGCCAGAACTGATTTGGACCGTATCAGATCACCAGTATTCGAAAAGACTCCATTTCATTGTAAGTCCCTTCCACCTTTTTGGTGTGAGGAAGGCTTTCAGTCTTTAAGTAGAGAAATGTTTTCAAGGCTGATTTATACAGTTTTCAGTGATATGAGGTTCTTTTCCCAGCTTCTGAAACAACATATACTTCCCACAACAAGAGATACGCTCATCTGGACTAGAGATTACTAGAGCTCTGTCTAGGCTGACAAGTGGATGTGTACTGCAACATGGTCTCGCAGTCATCCAGATTAGAAACTTCTCTAGAGTATGCTCCACTTATTTTCTGGATATCACCTGGGCTTTATTCAGGGCTTAGAAGAGGTGGGTGATACATGCCTGTGCATTACCTGATGTGGACAAGACACACTCTGATGTTCAGGAGCTTTGTAGCATTGCTGGGTTCCACAGTTCAGTCTCTAGGGCTGAGTAGAGTGCTATTGAGCCCACAACCCCAGTGATGTAAGATTTCTCAACCAGATTTGGAAAGAATTTGTATTTAGACATTAATTTTATCTCTGTGATTCAGGTTGGAGTTTTTTTTTCCCGGATTCCTGAAGACTTACAATAATAAACAATAAGTTCTGTTCAGTGCCACTACACTTCTGTAAGTGGACTGTTGTTTCAGTCAGTACCTTTATTTCTAAGTCTCAGAAGCACAGACCTTTTAACTACTGGTTTTGCTCTTAATTTAGCTGGTACAGTGCACAGAAGAGGGGCAGTGTCATCTGAACACTAGTTTTGAAATTGTGTAGTAGGAAATAGAAACTTCTAATTTACTGCAGACCTCAGTCATGCTTGTGCATACCTGTAGATAAAGTCCATACGCTCAATGTATTGGATATTTACTAGAGCTTACATACAGGTACTACATAGTGGATATGTGCTGGGCTACTTGTAGTTGTGGTAGTAGCAGTGCCGGGTACTTGCAGGAGAATATGGACAAAATCACCATACAGATAACCAGGCAAATCTAGGACATACTTCCTTTCATTCAGTATCTATCCAGGACATGACTTAAGCTGAATAGCAGAACCTGCAACTTGGATAGTGAACCTCTCACAAGCATTGCATGGCGCAGCGAAGCAGTTCTGAAAGTGTCAAACATTGAAATGAATAAAGGATAATGATGGCAAATGGGGTCTGCTACTGAGACTTATTTTTCAACCAAAGAACAAATGTTCACTGAAGTACTCTTGTTACAAACAAGCAGGGTGTACTCTGCTTACCCAATTCACACTACAATGTTTAACCAAAATACTCCTCAGTCAAGATTCTCTTTCATAGCTTTTTTCTGTGATGTTATATGCAGACAGTTAGGGTGAAATTCTGTCCCTATTGAATTTTGTTGGTTGTTTTAATAGAATCAGAATTTTATTCCAGAAATGCACAATTCCACCAGCCTTACATGTCTCACCTCTTCCACTTGTCTGGGTGAAAGATGTTTCATGACATGTAACAGAGATTATTTATTGTTGGTTTGTTTTTTTCTCAAGACTTTCCTAAGGCTGATACTTGTGTAATACCTATCTTTGCTTTCAGTTTTGTACAATCCATCTAGTATGATAAATAGGCCATTGGTATAAGTCAATGATCAATAGCATTGATTATTCTTCAATGTCATATATTTATAATAAAATTGAGATAACTATTTGGTTCTAAAAATCAATCAAAAAAATTGAGTGAATGTAGCTATTGTTAAAAAAGGCTGATTTGTCTGAATCAGGTTATAAAATATGATTTCCAACAAGATATGCATTTAAAGCACTAGAATCTCATGTCCATAATGTACACATGACTTTTTTATTGCTAACTGCTGAAAATGAATTATTCCTTAAAAATCTGTGTATCTAGATAAATGGCCTATTGTTCTGATCCAGTGTGTTAGTCATTATGAGTACTACTCGTAGATGTGTAAGCCATGAAAATGAAACTGCTTCCTTCAGTTCTATGTACTATGTTCTTCAAGATACAGAACATATCACAGAGTACACCTACAACATCTAAAGGTGGTTGATCAGATGTAATACCACTGGTAATAAATACTTAAAGGACAAAGCCAGTGCTATTTGGTAGCAGAAACCCCGTTTACCTCAGTATGTCCTTCTGTGGTTGTCTTACTTGTCTTTTTTTGCTTTTTGCTAGTGGATACCGGCAGTTACAGTCTGAGCAAGTGCTTGGAAGCAGCGTATTTACTGCCTTGCATCTCTCATTGCTACAGCAACCAGTTCGCTGTTGAGCTGTGTGTGCTTACAAAGAAAACAGTGCTCACATTTGGACTGCTTCTCTAAAGATGCTGTTGGCATATAGAGGAGGAATTTTGTTTTACACAGGAGCTTGTGGCTGGCCTCAATTCACCTTGCTGTGTGTACCTTCCAGGGGACAATATCAAGCTTACTTATTTCCTATTCTAAGGGGAGACAGTAAATCATAACAAAGCTTCAGAAAGCGTCATTTCAGCTTTTCATCAGATGTTAGCATTCTCGTTTTCCGTAGTGGTTTGCTTGTGTGATGTAGCAGGAGAAAGCGCTTCTCCAAAGAGCCTTACTTAAAAGAAGCTCATGCTCTTTATTAGAACGAAACTATCATGCCACAAAGCCAAGTATAAAGTATTTGTGAGTTTAAAATGAACTGTCATCTAGACTAATCTCTAGGTTCTGCATTTTGAAACAAAAAAGTCAGTCAAAAGACTTTGTGGCCCTTGGTCAGACAGATAGCATAACACAGATTTGTAAAGCTCGGTTTCCCACCCCCCGTGACTATTATCTGCTCCCCCTGGAAGCTGCATCATATTGCTAATAGCACGCTTTTTTCATTCTCCCACTCGATCTATCATGACACCTTTACAACATCATCTGTACTGCTGATATATTGCTATGGCATCCTACCAACCTACCAGCCTGCGATCCTTCAGTTCAGACAGGTCCCATACATTGAGCCATGCCTCCTACCTGAGGGACAGTGCCATGATTGACGATACAGTTGTAATCCCCAGCCAGCAGGTAAGCAAATTCTCTTAAGTTCACTTACCGGTTGGATAATTACAGAAATATAAAAAGATTACAGTTTAGATTGTACTAATGATACTATGTCATGTGTGTGGCTTTGTTTATTTTAATACAAAACTCTCTAATTTTCATTGATATTTAGTGGCATATTATACTGTGCAATATTAAATTCTATTCCAAAATACATGGATAATCTGTGTGAATATAGTACAGGGACAGTCTTTATAATGTTCTCCATTTCAACTGATTTTTGAATGATGCTAACAGCCATTGGGCTAAATATTCAGGTGTTCTAATGAACTCAAGGCCACTGGCCTCAAAGATATTATCCTGAAGCATGCTTGTAGTTAAAAAAACATTATCAAGGAAATGCCACTTTGAAAAATCACAGCATTCACTTCACTGGGACCACTAACATACGATTACTTTCAACAAACACAAAATGTTACAATTAGGAGTTTTTAATATCTTAATGCTATCATTACTCCTTTGTTTTCTTTTTTAAAAACATTTAAAAGCTTTAAGCACTACTATGCAAAATACATCCTCTTATTGTTTGGTTGATTAATTGATTTTATTATAGTAAAAAGGAGGGTTTTTTGCTTACCAAGGTAACAACTCTGGCCAAAGAAGCTGAAAGGAACTCATATCGCTTAAGCTGGGGCCCTGAAAACTTGGACAACGTGACTCTTTCTTCCAGCCCTATTCATTCAGGGTGAGTGTATCAATTAGCATTATATTAAAAAAAGAGAAACAGAATACCTTCAGTGGCAGCAGCTTCAACTAATGCTTAACTAGGAGTTATATTTTAATTCATTACCTCCTAGAGCTGTCAATTAATTATTACGATCTTTTAAGCTCTGACAGTCAAGCAAGCCTGAGTACCAAGAGTATCCACTGAAATCACTGCAAGCCAGTGAACTTTCGGCCAAGTTCAAGAGGAATGAATGAGATAATTGACACACACACACATACATTTGTGTGAATGTTATGGAAAAATAAATACAGTGTCTTTTTAACGTTAGCAATAATTGAGACCAAGGGCCTAATCACTCCACATGGTGAATACTTCCTATGCGAGTGAAGTAGTTTAGGTAAACACCAACTCCAGTGTTTGTCATGATTACTAAAGAAAGAAACCAAGGATTTTAAATTACATGAACCGTGTAATAGACAAGCAACCTAAACTTCATGTACTTTACATGTATTTGGCCACTATGTTCATATATTCTCACAACTGGCTCTTTGTAAATATTTACATTTAAGCAAGCTCATTGAAATGGAGTAAGACAGGTCAAAATGCAGGCCCAGCCAAATTCATACATACAAAACTTATCCTGGTTGCCCTCAAAATCTGTGAGTGCATTTGTTTTAAGTGTTCTTACTTACTGTGTTTTAAGTAATTTTGTTCTTTATATGGAATTCTACACTTGTGTTCTGCATCTTTTGATGAGGCATGTGCAGATGAATTCATAAAAAACTGCTGTCATGAAAAAGCATTTCATTTCGGTGGAGCTATGTTGTATACAGAATGGCTGGGCATCACAAGTAGGAAGATATTTTTGTTGATATCAAATGAGTTTGAAACAGTCTTACAGTCCGTAACTGTCGAAAAATAACACTGGAGTCCCATTTGGAATGACAGACAGTCCTGGTCTAGAAAAGGAACAGTGTTGTCATAGCTGCGATTGCAAATTGACTGATTTGTGACATATATGAGAAGTTTGTTTGTTAGCTGGTAACAGGATATTTGGCTGTGACCAGTGTTGTTTGGATTTGCTTTTCTTGAGCTCTGAAACTAACAAATTAAATGAAAATACTTAATGTGTACAGTATTATATATATGTCAGTATGTAAGCTTTGAAATTGTTTTGGTAGTTTCTTCTAATGCTAAATAGTTTACAGACTTTTTCCAAAGGATGTATTGCTTTTCAATTTCAGACAGGTAGGTCTTTCCAGTGATTGCAGAGGATGAACTAAATACTTTCTAGAAGAGTGGCATTTATTTCTTCGATGTGCAATAATTTTGTATTTTTCTTTCAAAAAATATCTTAGTGATATTTGCATCTTTTTGGAGGACCAGGATACTAGTGGCAGCGTAAGAATATCTGATTTTAGTAGGAGCAATGCCCTCTGCAGCCTTATATGAAATAGTGACATTTAACATGACACAAATTATGTTCTTTTTATACATACCAACTAACTTGCCACTAAATATTTTAATGAAGAAACCTATAATAATGATTATTCAGCCTTTGGAAAAGACTGTGCAACACTTCATTTTTATCCTGCTTAGATTTGCCCGCATCATGAAGTTATCATAAACTGTTGGGGTGCATCTTGTTTACATCTCTTTTTTTAGGAACATACATTGACTACTAGAGTTTCGCTTGCAAGACCTTATTTTAAAAGAGAAACAATTATAGAAGTACCATGTGCATGATTGTTGCATTCACTTAGCTGGCACAACAACAAATACGTTTGTCATTTATACCCCTCTCGTCACCTACACCCTCCTTCATACACAGACACACACTATTACTAGGTTCTTATGAACTAGCAACGCTGCTGACATTTCAGGTGCACGCATTAAAGTAGTATATATCTGTCATGAAAGAAAACTCTTAGTGTTTGAAAATAAATCCTATATTTACATTGCTAGTGGCTTTAAGCAAGGGTATGGCCTTGGTTTTGCCCAAGACATTGGAAATGTGCTGAATTTGGACTGTGTTTTAATAAAGTAACCCATCAGCAAAGTATTGGACAGTTAGTTATTTGGCACAGATGATCTTAATTTTGTATTCTATGCAATCTGAGAAAAAAAACAACGCTATTCTCTCTCTGCACTACTTCAGTGGCTAACCCCAAATTGTTGTTGGGTTCTTACTGATTTTTCATTGTAAGGAAGTGTTTCCGTGGATCACAGTGTAACACCCCCAAGCAAAAGCGTAAATTTATAGAGAGCTGCTCTTTTGGTGTGGAATTTCACAGACATATGTTTGAGCCTTTGCACAACTAATCAAAACTTCTCCTATGTCTGAATTTTCAGAAGAGGAAAATGTTTTAACCATCCATGTAGAATTTAAATGAGACTGTTGTTTCAGCGTGTTGACAATGTCATCAATAAGGAAAGAAAAGCAAGCTCTTTGATCAGGGTCTTTGGCAGCCATTTTGAAAACAAGCAAATAATAATCTCTTAAAATGTAACACTCTTTTGGTGCTCACAATCTCAACATAAACACCTCCTGGTCATTTTACACAGCTAACAATTTCCAAATAGTTTCATACATTGGCTGAAGGAAAAAGTATAAATTCCTGCATTTAAATTTCCATTCAGCAAATCAGATTTGCTTCTCCTGATAAAACTATCTAATCTTATATGTTGAACAAAGTTAAGGATCTCTGAATATACCAGAACGTTTGGGTGCTAAATATCCAATAAGATAGAGTTTTACCGCTTTGCTGGTAGTTTTGGGGGATATTACGTATAATTTCCTGCTGAAGCATTATGAGAGACAGAACTAATGCCTGCATAAATGCAAATGTGTTTCACAGTTTTAATCTCATACTTCACAATATCCTATTGTGGAAGAACACAAGCATATTTTCATTAAGATGGAAGGCAAAAAAATGACTGAATTGAAAGATTTCTTTTCACTTGCAGCATTTAGACGTTGCTTGACAGGTGTTGAAGGTGCCTTCCAACCCAAACTATCCTATGATTCTGTGACAGAATTGTATTCCTGTTTTGGTATCACCCACAACAATTAAGTGCGAATGGTAAAGATAAGGCTGACTGTAAGATTTTAGAATATAAATTATGTGCAAAATTATGTTGTTTACGTACCTGGGTTTGGGTGATACAGTGAAAAAATTTCCAATATTTACTTGTATAGATTATATTTCTAAGAATTTTACTGACAAATATGTCGAGGTATGGTAGATAAGAAGAGAGGCAAATCTGGCATATTGTCAGAAACATGGCACTGTGAGGAAGGAGCTTTGAGTTCACACTGTGATATTAACTTGCTTTTGTGTTCTAGAGCAAGATATATAACAGCTCTGCAGTTTTTCCAGCTCAGGCTTGCTCACAGTAAAACTATTGAATGAAAGTTATTGATTTCTTTTATGTGATTTGATGAAGAAGTCCCTATTTGACTAATAGATGATCAAAGTGTATCAGTACTTGTATCTGACAAGATTAAACAGTTGTGAAATTATCAGTGAATTTACCTTTCTGGAAGTTGTTGCTTCTGCCAGTGAAAAAGGGAGATGGATGAGGGAGTGGGCAGCTCGAACTGTGACAAATAATGTGAATTATCATTCTTAGCTACATGTCTGCAAAAAAGGAGGCTGGATCCTTGCTAACAAGGTAAACAAAATACATTTCAAGTGTTGTATTTTGAATCCATAATATTGTTTTCCCCAGTGTGAGATTAATTTCCTGGAAATAGTTATGGAAACAGGACCTGGCAGCAACCAGCTGATAGTCGTTTCTAAAACCTGAAAGTCTAACTGATTTCAAATTATACTGTAACCTTTATGACTTTTACCCAGAAAGTTACAATAAAGAAACTGGCAGGTGTGTTTCATTAATAGCAAATTGCTGTTCATGTCAGTGGAAGAAAATGGCGATGGAGATCTATATAATAAAAAGCGACATCAAAAAACTAACTGGCCATGTGACACATTACTGAGAGCCTAAACCGGTCAAACTGAAAGTTTGGAATTTGTCATTCTGTAGTGCAGAACAAAAGGAGGACAAGAAACATGTTGAAATGGAAGAAAGTGGAGAACAGATGGTATTGATAGGAAATCTGAAGAAAATAAAATCATGATTTATTGTGTTATCAGAAGCACTGACTGGAATTACCTTAGATACCTTACCCTTTGATATCCTGTGGTCCAAATTTTAGATGTGGACACCTAAACCAAGCAGCATTTCCCCTGATCTGGTTCTGAAAGATTTACTTGGAATCTAACTGTATATTTTAGGTATCTGACTTCCTGTTTGAGAATGTGTGTGGAGAAACTAGATCACTCTAGCTTTACTGCTGTGGTAGTAGTAACCATTTGTAGCCAAGGATGTTTATGTAGGCTTATTTTCCATACTTACTCGTACCTGCTCACATGTAATGAATATGCATATATATATGTTCATGTGTTTAATTTAGAAATGTTTCATTTTTCCGATATTTCAGTATATCATTTAACTCATTCTTTTTTTCCCTTACTTTTCCTTTGTGATGTTAAATCATCTATTCTATTGCAGATACTCTTCTCCATGTCTTGATCATGACAACAGCAGGTGAACTTCTGCATAATTTCTTTCTTTAATACATTGCACTTCTCACCCACCCTATTTATCCTCCTCTCTTACTTCACTTCAGGATGCTTTAGTGTTTTGGTAGTGCATGGTAGCCGAGAGAAAAAAAAAAAAAGTACCCTGACTAGCAGGAATAGTTACACATGGCCCTGTTTCTCTTCTTATACAGTAAGTGTCCACTTTCTCCCATCTGCTGTGTCCTCTGTAAGAAAGGAATACTGGACACACAAGAAGTCCACTGCAAAAAATCTTAACAAAGCTTCTTATACCTTCCTAGACTGTTTTAACCATTGATTTAATTAATAATATGTTTTCTCTGTTAGTGGCATGGTTTAATATTGTTGAAATGAAGAAAAAAAGCCCACACAAATAATCCAACACAAACAACTGTAGATAGGTTTAGTTTCAACTGTTATATTACAAAGCGGGCCTTTAATCTCACTTGTCTATATAAAGAATATTGCAGAGCCACTCCCTAGGCCATATTTACCAAATTGTGCCACCATATCGGAACTAGGAGAATAACAGCACAGACCCAGTGTATTTAATTTTTCATGCCACATGCATTTTTTGTGTGATCTTGGTTAATCAGTGGTTGAATCACTGGCACATTGCATCCTGCTCAGAACACCTGGAGTGGTACCTTCCCAAAGGAGATTATCTGCATTTGGCAAACTGAGTGTTCATTGGCAGTGTACCTCTTCTTCCCCTTTAACATAATGATAGAAAGGTGAAAATCTTCTTAAATATTTAGCTGTGTAAAATTATTAAATGGCTAAATAGAAACCTAAACTACAAACCCATATTTTTACATCATGTCACTCAGTCGCTCTGTAGTTGACTCATGCAGTGAGAAAAATGTTAGCATAGGTTAATACTCCAGTGGTTTCCTGTGTAGGATCATGTTTTTTGTCCTCCTGGAACGTGTATTTTGCCTTGTTCATGTATGGCATAGTTGCAGCCTGATGGAAAGCACACTGAGGTAGCTGAATGACTTGCTATTGACTTCAGCGGGAGCTGGATCAAGGCCTTTTTTCTTAATTTCAGATTCTCTATCAGTTTTCCGTCTCCAGCTGAACACTTTACAATGGCTGAATCACCCTGATTGTTTGTTTCTGCTTCTTCACACTGTGACTAACACTGAATGCTGCTATCTCCTTGTTTCCCAGTTTCTTTTAAAAATTAAGATAATGTACGCAGAAAAGTTCTTAAATGTGTCTACAATGGATGTGCTCTAGTCAGAGCTTTTTATTGTTTCCTGCTACCTGATGATAGCATGTGTGCCTGCCTAGCTAGTCTGAAAGAATAATCATACCTGAACTGACTGTATGAAAGTGGTGATGTATTGATTTTGCCTATTCTGGTTTTGTGTGTTTGAAGAACTATTGCCTGTTCTAGAAAGACACTTCACGGTGCTAGGTTTGCATGGCTCTTCAAGTGATTCTGCAGAATGAGAAGTGTGTTTGAGTGCCAACATGCTTGCATTCGCAGCCACCTGAAACTGTGACTTCTGCAAAGCTGTTTATGTCACAGTGATTCTTCACAAATCACGCAAGAAGTATCTTTCACCCCCCAGTGCTGACACATCCATTCTTTATTTTATTTGTTTGTCCTGCTATTATCTTTTCAAATGAGCATAGGTATAGAATAAAATCAAGTTAATTCCATATGAATAAAATCAGGCTCAGATCTGAAATACAAATATTTCATGAAAATACACTATAACTTTTTGTCCTTGTGCAGTGGATAAATCCAATGCATATATATAGTCTGTGTTTTGTTCAAGTGGAGCCATTAGCAAACCCATTGCTGTTTGCTCTTCTCTCTGTAGAAGGCATGGAAACAGCCTCAAAGATTTAGGGGCCTTTTACATATGTCCTCAACCAGAAGGATGCTGTAGCCAATGTTATTTGATATAGTTACCTTTTATATGGCAAGTATGTAGTTTTTAATTGCACTAAAATTGAAGAGAATGAAATGGCCTCTCTAATATATGAGTAAATAATGTAAATTAAGGGAGAGTGGATGATGCTTGATTCAACTGCTAACCATGTTTTTAACAGAAGCATGTGTAGACTCCCCTGCAGTTTATAACTTATTCCTAGGAAATAATTGCTTTTGTTCTTTAATTTTTCTTTTAAAAAAATAAAAATCCTGATTTCCCCTTCATACTTTTGAAAATAGAGAAGGCAATGATTTCCCAAAACCTAATTTGTTTCATTGATTTGGCTATTATATTGGACTACCACCTTGCTAAATCTCAGGAAAGCTCAGTATCGATCCAATTTGCAAGACTGTCAGAGTCACATGTTTGTGTCATGCATCATTTCTAACGGAACCTTTAAAACTGGCAGAAAATAAAACTTACTCAAAGGCTGTCTTAGTGCTGAGACAGATCATCTCCTTGTTGCCCTAGTCACCCTCGAGGTACAAATTTTGACTGCTGCTTTAATCCATAATCTGCTTTGATTTTGAATTGTCACTTAATTGAAATTTAAGTTCTTGCCATGGGTTGCCAAGATAAGCTGAAGTCAGTGCTAGAGAATAATGTTTACCCTATATATAGTTATTATTGGAAGGGCATTTAAAACATGTCCTGAAATAGACTTTTGCTGATGGAAAGTACATGTAATTTTGATGCATTGCATGATCAATCAGTTCACTTATTTTAGCCACCTTTATTTCAAATGGCTCACAAGAATGTTTTCCTTCTTAGCTGCCCAAAATTTTTCTCCTATTTATATTGTTTTCCCTCTCCTCAGTTTTACCTCATTTCTCCTAACCATAGTTAGTCCTTGCTAAGGTTTTCCTTCCACTTTATGCCATTTTTAACCCCTTCTGAAAATTGTAACTATTATATCTACATGGCATTCCTATAAGTTATTTTGGTTTCTTTTACATTTTCTTTCATTGTTAATAGTATAATAAATTATCTTAGAAGCATGTAAGGAACATTTATCAGCCTATATTTTTAGGATGCCTCCTTTCTTCTCCTTTTCTAGTGATATCCTGTAAGAGCTTTCTTATTCTCTTTAATCTCTTTTATTAAATTTTTTCTTTTCTTTTTTTTTCTCTTGAACTCTTCAGAGCCGTTTTGTGTTTCTCTTTCATGAGCCCTGTCCTCTTTGTTCTCTGTATGTAGATGATTAGTAGTTCTTGTAGTAGTGCTTCGTGCAGTTGGAACATGGAGTAAGGTCTGAGTTTCCTGCTTAGGCAAAAGTCACTTCTTGCACCTTCCAGTTAGCATGAGCAGAGGGTGCCCAGTGCCCTTTGCAGAAGGAGGATCTTATGAAGTTTGAAGTCAGAGCAGGGAAGACCGATGCAAAGACTGAACAGGTGCCTCTCAGGGATGGTAAAGCAAAGCACTGTCTCTCTGCATGCAGTAAGAGAAGCACCTCCGCACCTAAGCTTCAGGGAGTATGTATGATGTTAGGGTTATTCATATGCTAGTATTATGTATTATTTTCTTTATGACCATGAGAAATTATAATGAAAATATACCACTTCCCAGAGTGATGGCTTAATCTGCTAGTTATTCCTGCTAGTTTTGTTTGTTCATTTGAGTACAATCTCTTCCTATCTCAGTCTTGTTACTTAACAACATCTGCTAAAAGAAACATTAGGGAGAGGAAAAATAGTTTGTGTGTGCGTGGGCAACAAAATAATTAATCTGCATTTTACATTTCCTTTATGTTAGTCATACAAATTTTTCGCTTTCCTAAATGCAAATTTCAGAAAGCAAGTTTTATAATGTCATGCATTAATTTTGTATGAAATATTTGTGTATTGATATACACAGTCCTGCAAAAGGGCAAAGCTTTTCCAGTCCTGGAACAGTAATGTCACCATCCAGATGCCCTAGTATGTAGAAAATAGGCAGAAAAAGAGGCTACTGTGATTCAGAAAATGCTTTGTTATGAATTATTTGCTTGACTCTATTACATAACCAAAATTGTGTGTTATCTGCTGATTTAAAAGAAAAAGAGAGATAAAAAGAAGTTGGATTAAAGAAGTGGATCAAAAAATGGATGTGGCAAAAGGTTGGGAAATAAACAGGGAGGTATGGTTGAAAAAGAACATATTTTTACATTCTGTGTCAGCTCTGCAAATCCTGCATCAGTGTACTGTCCTTTCAGGCCTTTATGCCATGGCTCTGGAGCTGAGGAATTTTCCCCTTCAGTTTCTTTTTTTTGCACTATATTCATTCTAGTTCTTCAAAATTTGTTTTTCTGGAATTTCATAGTAGTGTTGACCTAGCTCCTCCATATTTAGTATGATAATGGGCACTAATATTTCTGTGCTATCCTTATACTCTTCTATGTTTGCCTGAATTTGCTATCCAGTACTTGAAGGGTACTTATAGAATCATATAATCATAGAATGGTAAGGGTTGTAAGGGACCTTAAAGACCATCTGGTTCCAACGCCCCTGCCATGAGAAGGGACACCTTCCACTAGACCAGGTTGTTCAGAGCTCCCTTCAACCTGGCCTTGAACACTTCCAGGGAGGGGGCAGCCACAGCTTCTCTGGGCAACCTGTTCCAGTGTTTCACCACCCTCATGGTGAAGAATTTCTTCCGAATATCTAATCTAAATCTGCCCTCTTTTACTTTAGAGCCATTCCCCCTTGTCCTATCACTACACACTCTTGTGAAAAGCCACTCTCCATCCTTCCTGTAGGCCCCCTTCAGGTGCTGGAAGGCTGCTATAAGGTCATCCCGGAGCCTTCTCTTCTCCAGGCTGAACAGCCCCAACTCCCTGAGCCTGTCCTCATAAGAGAGGTACTCTAGCCCTCTGATCATCTTCGTGGCCCTCCTCTGGACCTGCTCCAACAGCTCCATGTCCTTCTTGTATTGGGGGCTCCAGAGCTGGATACATTGCTCTAGGTGGGGTCTCAAAAGAGCAGAGTAAAGGGGCAGAATCACCTCCCTCGACCTGCTGGCCACGCTTCTGTTGATGCAGCCCAGGATACAGTTGGCCTTCTGGGCTGCAAGCGCACATTGCTGGCTCATGTTGAGCTTCTCATCCACCAGTACCCCCAAGTCCTTCTCCTCAGTGCTGCTCTAGATCCAGTCTCCACCCAGCCTGTACTTGCGTTTGGGATTGCCCCGACCCACGTGCAGGACCATGCACTTGGCCTTGTTGAACTTCATACTTGCAGTCTCTTAGGTAGTTTGACTCATCCAGAAGTCACAGAACCCTTCAGGAATCTCCCAAATCATCTGGGGGTCTCTTTCAGTGATATGGCACAAATCTATTTTTTGGTATATACTGTGGTGAACACTACTTTTTGCCAGATTGTGTCTCATTATTTCGTAAATAAATTAGGTCTTCTTTATGCTAGAAACAGCTGTTTTTACCATGAATAATAATGTCCTACTGTTTTTACCCTAACCATTGTTATCTTTGTGTCCACCTCCCAGTGATACTTATCTTTGCCATTTTTTTCCACTCTTTGGAGCAGCAGTTGGTTTCAGTGATAGATGACTGATAGATCTTGTGGCAGATTCACTGGCAGACCTTGCTCTGTCCCACCAGGCACATTCACTAAACTTAAACTGAAAGGAGGAGTTGCACCTTTAAGGCCTGAACACACACAGCTATCTCTCTGCATCTCGAGTGATTATTAGAGACAAATGCCACACTCCATTTCTGACTGATCTGTATTAGATCCCAGGCTTTGCGAGTGTGGGAACACAGGGCTATGACTGTGTGTGTGCGGTGAGATACCAGTTTTGTTACAGATGGTCAGAATCAAAGACTGCTCTCCTGCTTCTTCAGCTTTTTTATTGGTTCTACACCTCAACCTAGTTATCTTTATTGTGTAACGTGCTTTATGAGAAGGTGCTACTATTTCAGCACTCTGCTTATCTTTTAGTTAGTCTGAAAGGAATTGCTATATGGAGAAGGAGCACCATATTAAAAGCAACAGAACCCATTATTGTGGTCAGAAGGGAGATTATTTTATTTGGACCCTAGCCTTTTGTGTGTATGTATTCTTCTACCAGTTAACAGCGTTTATGGCATTGCTGAGACACATGGGGAGGTAAGCTGAGGAGGACGTCAGACAGACAGATAACCTAGCACTAATGTTTCAGTGATGGACAGCAGAAGAAGGTTATCCTGTTGTTAAAGTATACAATCTTGAGTATTACGTCAATAGTGAAAATAATTGATTCCTAAAAATTCTATTCATGACAGCTTACACAATGAAAAATGTGAATGCTAATTTATTTCAATAAGTGCACTTATTAGCTTCTGGTAATTGTGGGGGTAGTATTTCTGTTGCTCATAGTATTAGCATCAAAATGTGAAACTGTTCTTCCAGCACTCACTGTTATTAACTACCTCTAACACACCCATTACAATAGAGGCTTGGACTGATTCTCAGAAACGTAATTCAGAACCACTTTGATAAGACTACTTCATACAGTTAAAAGAAAATCGCAGTGCAAGCCACGGAGCATTATTGCAACATTTGAGCATTTAGTATCTCTTAAGCTCTTCTTTCACCTGTGCTTTACAATGTATAAAGTATGTATTTTATGAAGGAAGCTCCCATTTTTCTAAATAAATCCCCAGAGAATCAAAGCTGTAAAATGTTTTCATTTTCTTTTTTTCCCCCCTTGTTAAAACCACAGAAACACCAACCTCTAAGGAATGAGATAATGATTGTACTACCCAGACTTTTACACTAAACAAAACCTAGAGGTATATGAATGGCAGTAGAATAGGAGACTGCATGTGTGCGAAAGACTGGCATCCGTGGTGCATGGTGTGCTTCTGACTGGCGCTTGTGGCTCCTTTCCATCATTCGTTTTTCTGACTTGCACGGTGTGTGGAGTGTTGTGCTTTTACAGCATGTGGAATTACCTGTAGCCGTGTGGACAGTGAATGGATGCAATGTTTATTGCACAGAACAGTCAAGGGGACAGTGGAAAAATACCTGTATTTGTTACTCATCTTTCAAGGGTTTTTCTCTATTGCAGGTCCTTCTCATTTCTGCGACTCCCCATGTGGTGATTCTATTTTAGTGGCTAGAAGTAGGCCTGATACCATTCTGTCTCATCTACTCTTATTTTCACTTCCAGCAACCTGGCATTCCCATCCCACATCAGGCATGATCCTAAGTCATAAACCAGTACAAAAATTTCAAGTAGTTCTACACCTTTCCCAAGAATGTCCCCAGTCTTTGTAACAAATCTGTCAAAATCTACCTGTTGGTTATATGTGGAACTATTAAAAGTTCAGCATAGAGAAGTCCCATGGAACGTTTTTCTCCCTTTGAAAGAAAAAGAAATAAATAAGATAATTTACATTATGCATCTGCAAGTTTTCCACTGGGACATTGTATTGCTGTGCAACGTAGCACAGAAAAACAAAAATTCATAAATAAACCTCTTATACCATGATTGTAGCTATTCTCATCTCACCAAAGCCTAAAATTTTCTTCAAACAATAGTGACATGTTGGGTTTTTTATATAAGTAGCTCCACTGATGTATTATGAATTGTATCCACACACTCCAGAATTAAATTTGACTTTTTTTTAATCTAAAACCATTTTTGTTAGAAATTATAGTTTAGCAAATAACTAGAGAATTATAGAGATAACCTAAAAAAAAAAACCCAACAACCCCTCCAATCAGAATTGGCTTTATATCCTGGAGTCATAAATAATTTTCTTCAATAAAATGTATTTGCTTGTAAAGTATTTAAAGAGTGCCAACTTTACAATAGAGATGCTTGCAGGTACAGAGAATGACATTTGCACCTGACTTTGTCTCTAATAAGTACATACACACGTGTTCACATTTATTAGTGACTGCTGGTATTTTTACTAACAGCAGCACTGTAAAATAAGACTTTCTGTGAAGAACTCTTAGATAGCAGATGTTAGTGATTAATGAATGATCTTAGCATGGTTTAGCGCTTCACATGGGAGAAAGGCTTTTTCTAACTGTACATCTTGAGAAAGAGCTACATTTACATATGTAGTTTGTTACGTATGTGGAACAAAACCAAAGGAATTTTGATATGTTTTGTATCTGATTTTTTTCTCCTGATTTTTCAGCTTCCTAGTTAGTTTCATGGTGGATGCTCGTGGGGGTGCTATGAGAGGTTGCAGGCATAACGGACTACGAATCATTATTCCTCCGCGGAAATGCACTGCTCCAACACGAGTGACTTGCCGGTTGGTGAAACGCCACAGACTGGCCACCATGCCTCCTGTGGTGGAAGGCGAAGGTCTGGCCAGCCGCCTGATTGAAGTTGGACCTTCTGGTGCTCAGTTTCTTGGGTAAGGGGTGCCATATGGCCTAAAGGAAAATGTTCAGTCTGTTTTCGTCTGTTTGCAAGTGGCGCTGAAATGGTTCCTTTTTCAAGACTTGAACAGAAAAAGATGTTTGTAACATGTAGTAGCAGACTGGTCGTGTGAAATACAAATCAGTTGTTAGTTAACAATTCGCAAAGCTTTTATGCCTTTTCCTTTGAAAACAGATGTTTTAACCACTAGCACTAAGGTTAATGTGCTTCCTTGGATATAATTATTACTCAGTGTTGTGATATTATAGTGGGAAAAGACCCCTTTGTAGCCAGAAAAGGCAGTTCATGCTGTATTTGAATAATCTACATGTAAGGCATGAATAGCACAGCACTGATCTAACGCCCAAATGTAAAGCCTGCTATATATACAACACAAGTTACAGCTGCTGATTTTAGAGACTTGTGTTGTGTTATCAGTAATTTGGACTATCGGGGAAGCACGGTGCCTTTGATTTTTCTGGGGCTGAAATTGCTAAACTAAGCAATAGGACAACCTTGGATTTTTTTGGCCGTTTCTCTTGTCCTATGCTGCAAAACCTGTAGAAAGATTGGATTTATGTCTGCTGCTGACCTTGTTTTAGCAATTTTCAGCTGAAAGCAGCAGTTATCCACACTTTTTTTTGTTTTACCAGCTGTCTCCCTATCAACTGTGGCATCCAAAAGTGGATGATTGAAGGAACCCCTTCTATTACAATAAATAGCTTCATTCAAAATTGTAAAAAAAGTGACTCTGTAAACACCAATAGTTTAAATTCATTTTGAAACAAATCAGTTGCTTTAAAATCCTGTTATAACAGGCACTCATCAGAGCCGCTATCTTCATTAGTGCTTTTTCTAAAGGATTGAGCTTAGGAAACGAAAAAAAGTTGATTGGTATTTTTTTAACTGCCCACTGCTTTTATATGGAGTGTGAAAGGAGAACATAACCCAAGACGTGTTTTGGCTACTTCACTGTTGCTCTAATCTGGTAAAAAAGCAAGAGCAGTTATGAAACTCTGCAGATGTGATGCTAAAAGCTAGGCAACCATTCCTTTTGACAGACAGGATACCTCTTAATATCACAAGTAACAGCAAACAAGGTGGTGAATCAGATGCTTTGTACCACTTATCCTTTCCACATCTTGGTCACTTTTAAAGAGAAGCAGAAAGAAATCTGATTGCTAGGACGGAACCTTATTCAGTGTATAGCCTAATTCCACTCTGTGGACCAGACAGTGGCACTGGTGTTCTGGCACAAAAAATACATAAAGTTTGTTTATGTTCTTTCTTTCACTGCTGCTTTGGATGTACTCAGTAAACTTCATCTGCCTACGGCTCCTCCCCCACTTAATGAGGGAGAAAGCTTGGTCAGCCGAATCCTTCAGCTGGGGCCTCCTGGGACCAAATTCCTTGGGTAGGAGAGACTTGAAACAAATTGATGGATGCTGACCTCCCCATTCTTCTCCTCCTTCTGCAATATGATTTTTTTATGTCATTATGCCCATGATATAGTCCCTTTCTATCATTTGAAATTTTGTAACCCCAACCCTTAGTGGACCATTTTTCAACCCTTGTGGTATGTGGTTTTGTTTTGGTGGTATGTTTGTATCTTCTTCTTACAGTACTGTGGCCTTCATTTTTGTTTTGGCATGAAATCTTCCTAGTTATGTGCTTGATGTCTGTAGCAAAGCAACCTGGATTGGGACAAAAAAAAAAAAGGAATCTACTGTAAATTTTGAGATGTTTTTGGTATCAAGGACTGATTAATCAAGAAGTTATATGTTGGATACCACCAGTATAATAGAACACATGACATTTACTATGTACATGGTAACCTGTGTGAGTCTTCTAATTAGACAAGTGTATATACGAATATATTTGTATTTTCTTTTATTTCTAAGAGTGCATATGTATATGTATATATAAATACAGATATATTATATGTACACATGTGTTGTATATGTGTGTGTGTATATATATATATATATATATGGATGCATACACTGATACATATATTGACATCTGCTTGTAAGGCAACAAGGCAAATTCTTATCTCCTATACTGAAATAGAAACCCAGATGATCTCCTCAGACCTCCTTTATCTCTCCCAGAGTGTAAATCAGGAATAAATTCATTTGAATATATAGAATTACAATGAAGTACAATTGGCACAGGACACAATTGCCATGAAATTACTCTGATTTGCACTAGTATAAGTGAGATCAGAATTTGTCCCACTATTCATATACATTACAGTAGATTCTCTTTGAAATGAAGTTGCACAGGTTAACCCAGACAGTAGTGACAGCTAAAATAAGCATGAGTTTTTTATGAATTTGCAAAACAATTACCAGATTTCTAGCTAAGCACTATTATCTTACCAAATATCATTCACACTGTGGAAAGAGGTGGATGCACTTTTTAATCTGTCCTGCAGAATTTACTGGGTCCCTGTAAAAATCTAATATGTGTTAGTGACCTGCTAGTTTAGGATTATGCCAAAGTATTCCACAGAAATAGGTAGAATTCCAGGTCACTTTGTAGCAGACTGAATAGAGTTGCTGTTAACCCTGTTTCTTCCTCTCTCTCGTGTGCATTTAATGCGCTGTGTTGCTGTGCCAGGCCTGTGATTGTGGAGATTCCCCATTTTGCTGCTCTGCGTGGGAAAGAGAGAGAGCTGGTGATCCTGCGCAGTGAGAACGGGGACAGCTGGAAGGAGCATTTCTGTGAATACACTGAGGATGAGCTGAATGAAATCTTGAATGGGATGGATGAAGGTATCCACTGTGACTTTTTTTGTTATTCTGCTTCTGCATTACTTCTGTAACTAACTGGGGCTTTTTTACCATTTATTCTGTTTAGCACCTCATGTTTGATCCGCTCTAGAATTTCTGACGCTACATTCTCCAGATACTTTGTTTCTGTCACAGTGGAGCATAATCCTGTCCTCAGTACAGGAGCCAGCAGCAGCACTGTGTGCTTGTGCTTACTTCCCTTTCATGATCTGCTCAAGTAGTGGGACAAAGCAAAATCTACCATCATGAAGTTGAGAATAGATGCTAGGCTTATGTTTTCCACTGCTTCTTTTTGTAGTGTTAAAAGAAAAGCTTCCATAGCAAACATCTTTGCAAAACAAGGCAATTATCATACTAATCCTTTCCAAGCAGCTACATGTGTGGGAGGAAATGTCAGTCATGGGTATTCTTGCTTTCTGAGAGAACAGAACGGCCTTGGGCTGTCTAGGATCTGCAGAATTTGTTATTAATTTTGATGGCTTTTTTTAAAAAAAAAAAGAACAAAAACAAATGTAAACAAGCCAACTCATGTACATTTGGAGTTTAATTTCCTTGATGCTATCCTGGCCATAGTGTAAACGTGTGAAGTAGAAAGGGGCTTGGACCAATCCCTTTGCTTGTTTGTCTGCTGATTTTGGGGATGTTGTCAACATGTTCTGAGTTTGTTGTCTTCAGCTCCCTTCAGTTAGTTGTTCAGTCTGTCTATTCCTTTCTTGGTTTCTCTGGTTTTGCTGAACTTAAAATATTGGGGTAGGTTTCCTTTTCCTCTTTGATTTCTGTAAAAAATACTTCCGTAATTTGCAGTTAAACTGTGAAAAGCTTGAATGAATTTTGATGTTTGCTGTATTATTTCTATAAAATTCATGTCTTCTGACCATCTTCCCTTTTGACCTCAGTACTTGACACTCCAGAGGAGCTTGAGAAGAAACGTATCTGTCGCATCATCACCCGAGATTTCCCTCAGTACTTTGCAGTGGTGTCGCGGATCAAACAGGACAGCAACCTCATCGGACCTGAGGGAGGTGTGCTGAGCAGCACTGTTGTACCACAAGTGCAGGCAGTCTTCCCTGAAGGGGCTCTAACCAAACGAATTCGCGTTGGCCTCCAGGTAGAATGGAACAATTACAAGGCTTATCCTTTTTTTCTTTTTAATGTCAAATCACCTTCTTTGAATGGAGAACCAGCAAATTCAGCTTATCATGTTCTATGTTGTTGCCTAGAATGCTTCTAGTAAAAATAATTAAAAAATATTCATGCAAAAGTCAAAGCAAGTGGTAAAACTTTGGGTATTGCAGTTAATTCAGATTCCTGTTAACTGACTATATGATCTTGGGAAAACCACCTAATTTTGGTGACGATGTGATGATATTAGTGTAGGTCATAGAACAATTTCATAAATATATCTTATGAAAGGCATCAGAGAAGTACAAAGGGCTTTAATAACTAGGTCAAATGTACAGATTTTCAGAGTGAAGTAAACCAGCCTGAAAGTTCATTACTTAAAGAGTGGGAAGTCTTTCCCCCACCTCCATCACCTCCTCCTGCTGCATGCATACACAGCTTACCTTGGCCAGGAGACTGTGCTTGTTGAAATCCCCTGTGAACAGTTGAATAGAATACTAAAGTAGCTCAGAGCTTGTTCTAAGAAATAGAAAAAAGGTGACAAAGGAATCATTTTCTAGTGATTAAATGAATTAAATTAATGCTGTAAAGGGTCTGACAGGCACCAAGAAAGGGGATAGGAAGAGGAGGAAGTCATGGGAAAGTTGAAAAAGGGAGGCCTCCCCTTCTCACTGGCAGTCAGCTCCATCTGCAGATTTTCATTGGAAGTTATGCCACTAGTGTAAAAACTTAAGGGTTTCATGGCAATGTACAGACCCAGTTCTTTACGTACTCATTAAACTGTTTTCAAGTAACTGTTCTGTTACTGTCTTTTGCTTTGGAAAGGCTCAACCTATGCATACTGAACTTATAAAGAAGATTTTAGGCAACAAGGCTACCTTCAGTCCTATAGTCACACTTGAGCCCAGGAGAAGGAAGTTCCATAAACCCATCACAATGACAATTCCCGTCCCCAAGGCCTCCAGTGATGGGATCGTGAATGGTTATGGAGGTGACACACCCACTTTAAGGTTACTATGCAGCATAACAGGTAGGATGCAAATACTAGAGCTTTTTATGTGCGTCTTGAAATTGTCAGTCATCGTGAGCTGAATATGTTAAACTGATTATACACATGGAAAGCTTGGTGAAAACCTGACTGGGATGAGAGGCTGTGGAAATAAACTACTTTCCAAACAATTACTTTATAGCAGACATAACATTTGTTGTTTGGACTAACAAGAGATGTGTAATATAATCATAGACTTCAGGATTTGGGTTTTTTTTGCATTTTCCTTCTCAAGTTTGTTTCTTGAGAACCAACATACCTCTGCCTAGCAAAGTGTAGTACAGACATAATGTTGCAGTATGCTTCAGAGGAAAATATTGGAGTTAAACACTTTATACTTGCTGTAACTCCAAAGTGGTTAGCATCTTAATCAGTCTCACTTAAGAGGCAAAAATGAGCTGCATGCATTTATTCTGTTTAGGAGTTAACATCTTTCTTAATTTTCAAACTGATTTCAAATACCAACCCAATGTAAGATGCATTACACACTGAGATGTGCCAATGAGTCGTTCTGGACAACAGGTGCTTTTACAATTTTGTGATACAAATGTGTTAGATGGCTGCTGAAATACCAGAAACAACATCTGGTCTACAAAGAAGTATTTGCATTTTGAAGAGAGTGAAACAGTGTTTATTTAAATAGAGAAGAATGGTCTCCTCTATAAAGAGGAATTTGAGTAAGTTTCTTGGAGGGACAATAAATCTGCAAGGATCCTCTACAAAACTTCAAAAGGGAGATTGGTTCCAAGAATGCTTCACCAAAAGGAGAAAAGAGGTATTTCATGACAACTAGTATCCCTTTACACATACAACTTTGTTTAAGGTTTGCATAAAGACTGTACCACGCGGTCAAATGGATATCTAGCAAGTCAGCTAATATTAGAGGAGGGACAGACACATGTTCTGACTTAGCTATGGTTATGTATAGTTTTTCCTTCAGTTCTTCATATGTATTTTATAAATATTCATAACTGCTGCTAGAAATAAACACTTTTATTTCTGTTTTCTGTAAGCTGAGTGTGATTTTAAGGTAACTGGAAACCAACTGGACATTCTTCACCAAAAGGTGAGGCAGGGACAGATCTTGACGAACTTGAAAACACAGATGGAGGATGACAGGTTGTGCCCACATTGTCAACTGCTTGGGCCAAACAGGAAGATGGCAATGTCCATGACAAAGAGGGCTGAAACACTTAATAGACCGATAGGAATCCAGAAGGCTGGCTATTGTACACCATGATATGGAGGTGCATATTTCAACTGCAAGATCTTCCAGGGAGGTCATCAGACACAGATTGTTTCATAGGTTTTCACAGCTATGTGCAAAAGAAATTTCTTAATTATGTACATACTGGACCCGAGTCTTTCAATTATTGCAAAAAGTAGACTACAGAAATCATAAATTGTAGTTGTCACTATTTGTAACATTACTACTGTTTCCCAAGTGTATCAATATAGGTTTAACTGCGCTATATCTGGGCCAGTTTTGCCCTGCATATGTGAACAGTTTCAAATGAACAGAAGTAATTTATAATAAATTACATCTCTCCCCCCCAAACTCTAGCTCTTTTAACATTTCTGGAGCTGTGCTACAGGACTTATCATTTCAAAATCATTTGGGCACTTTGTTTTCTCAGGGGAAACCCCCTACAATCCTACTAGCATTAGTGGAATAATGTGGACCTAAAGAGAAGGCATGTCTGGGATTATTACTGGTTTCACAGCGATTAAAAACTCAGAAGAATGTAAAATATTTCCTAGAAGCAAGAAAGTTTCAGACTTGCTTGATTTTCAGTTTTTAAAAAATCTCTGTCATTTCAGGAGGAACGACCCCTGCCCAATGGGAAGACATCACTGGAACAACACCATTGACATTTGTTAATGAATGCGTTTCCTTCACAACAAATGTGTCTGCCAGGTACCTGTACAACAAAAAATAAGTTTTACAGTGTTACTTTCAAGTGCATGTCTTTTTTTCAACAAATATTTTCCAAAAATTTTAGTTTATATAGTAGAAGGAACATAGATATTTTGTCTATGCTGTGAAGCAATTGGCAGGTATTTTGGAAGCCCTGAGCCTCCTAGCCCAGACAGATGATGTACGAGAGCTGTAAGCACTGCAGTCTGCACCAGCTGCAGAAAGAAATTGATGTTCTTGTCCTTTTTTTCTCAGCCGTTAGCCCTTTGCAGTCAGCGCCTGCTATGATCCCAGAAATGAATTAATGACACACTAATTTTTTGGAAATAGGAATCTGAGGGACAGTTTCATTTTCAGGTAGTTAGAAAAAATCTGGTTTCATTTTGAATACCCCTTTTCTTCCAGGTGCAGAAATATGCAAATTTCTGTGGAAACAGAAATTCCTTATTTGGGTAGCTCATTATACACGTTATAAAAGATGTTACTTCCAGAATATTCAGCAAATGAGAAATCAAGCAGAAAGGCCTGTAGGTGTACCAAACTGTGATCTAGAAGAATCCTTTCCAACCATCTGTTCTTGTGATGAGATTCAACTGCTGTCTTTCTGAAAACAGAATTTCATATTAAAAAAAAAAAGTATACAGTTTTTGTACTGTCCATGATTTATATCACAGAAATGCTCAAAAATCTCCTTCTCTGTAACAGGAGATGCAGTCCATGACCTGGAAAGTATTACATTTAGGGTGTGTAGTCTAGCAAACACAAAAATCCTGGTCAACTTGCCCATGAAAATCAGTGAATTTCCTTCAGCGCAAATACTCAGTGTCCAGAGCAGTTATTACTGTTAGATTAGGTTTGCTTATTCAGTGTTAAAATGAGTTCAGCTCTTGCCATGCCATCTACAGTATAACTTTAACATTAAGCAAAGTATTATTTTTCTATACTTTTGCAGTTTGGAAATGGCTTTCTTCCTATTAAGTTAGATGTTTTTCTTATGTACCTTTCTTTTCAGTTCAGCTAAACATTTTTCTTTAACAGCAGTGACCACAAGAGGGAGATCTTAAAAGTGTGTTTCAGCTCTCATCTCCTACCTGCAGTGTTCTGTATTAAGGAATAAATTAGAGATTGATATAAGAACCAGATGTGGAGACTAGATGCAAAGTTTGAGAGGTCAAAGTCCCTAAAATTGTGAAGTGCAGAAGGGCTGCACTTGAAATACAGCCAGAATGAGGGTGACAGTTTATGGAACTCCAATCCATATTAGTAATGGATGTTTCCTAATCCCGATGATGACATTAAAATTGATTACTGTTGCTAACGTTCTGTGATATAGGCGGAGTCCCATGTAGAGATTTTAATGGGTTCTGCCTCTTCTTTTTAATCTAAATGAACGTTCAACAGATTACTTTAACCCAAACATGATTTTAAATGCTGTTACAGTTAGAAAATGGGATTTTTCACGTATTTTCAGTCAGCAAATTAATTACCTTCTTTGCTGAAGGATAAGCCAACTTGAATTTCTTCACTTGTGTCCTGGTCTAAAAGTGCATCTGCCCTTGCGCCCAGCTGAGAATCAGCTGATTCCTGACTGTTTGCTATTCATAGTAACTTGTTTATGCCTAGTTAAATCATTAATGATGGAGAACAGTTTTCCCACTCATAAGACTAATTCTGTCCAAAATGAGATTGGGAGAGATTCATTTGTCTAAAATTCATGTGAATTACACTGCGGACTTTGAGGCGTAGCTGTTTTCCATTTCCTGAGCTGCAGCTTTTTAAAAAATTTAGTATCTGTTTGGGCTTTTTAGCCCCTGGTGTATGACAGCAAATCGTTTGAACATATGGTGATTTCTCAGAGGATATAGTCTCTCCAGTTTGAGTCCAGCATAGCATAATTCTCCCACACATGAGAAGGAAAGCATCAGTATGCAGAGCCTTTATGTACCAAACATGCTTTCTCTCTTTCAAATGTCATCAGCCTGTTTCTGAACCAGTGTGTTTGTTAAATGTTCTAAAGACAAGCACAGCATGAAATTCGCTATTATTCAACTGCAGATGAGTAAGACCACAGAAATCACCCTTGAAAGGTATGCTTTGTTGGTTATAATACCATGTAATCTACAGTAAGTAATAAGCTCCCTCTAGATTATATCAGTTTTTGAGGTGTTTTTGACCTCTCATGACTTCTGTCTCCATCCTACGGATGTCAGACTCGAGCATGCTTTCTACCTACACAGTGAATTTTATTTAAAAGAAATGTCATCAACTCCACAGAGAAACTAAATGAAGTGATATCTGAGAAAGAAGGTAATATGTCTTACTCCTTCCTAAAATGCTTGGTGCATTTCTGCGGTTACATTTTAAATTATTTTAAGTGAAAGTTGTTTTCTTTGCAAAATAACAGTTCTGTTGTCTTGACGAAGGTATAAGGAAATTTTGTAAATTTTTATTACTGGGCAATGTTGTCCTGGCCTGAATGGCCCAAAGAAAGGGTAAAGAACCTGTAGTTTTCAATAAAGGGGAGGGTCATGTTTGACACAAGAGGACCTGTTCTGAACGCTGAAGTTCTAGACCTGAGTTGCAACATCTATGGTATGTGTTAAGTAACAGTATGTGTTTGATAATTTTTGAGGTTGTTTGTTCCAATTCACATGTACTAGCAATGCTTTGTAAGAGGCAGACGTTCATTTGTAATAATTCTTAGTGAAAGCAGACAATTATGACACTACCCTGTAATGTTAAGTTATTTCCCTGTCATGATGGTACCTGAATGAGATAGCAGTGGCAGGTCCTGGCTTTACACCATGCAGAGGAACTAGTTTATTCCAGTAGTATTTGTCTGTTGCTTTAAACATGTTTGTGTTTGACTTGCGGTGCACATATCACAAACTGGGAACCACTGGTGTAGAAGTTTCAGCGTATACATTAGAAAGATGCTGTCAGTAAAACGACATGTTAGAAACCATGATGCAAAGTGCATCAGTGGGGATCACAGCCTCTGTGAGGCAAGAGTAGTAGGAATCAGATATGGACACATCTGCTTTCAGGGTCTTCAAAATATAATATGGCTCAGATATAGAAATATATGTATCACTGGTCTTCAATATGCATAACAAAAACTTACCACAAAATCAAAGTTAGAAGTCCCTGACTAAATTCACGTAAAAATAATTTCTGATGTGGCATGCAGTGTTACACAGCGGACAAAATCATTTACCTTCTCCTAAAGACCCTCAGTTTTTGGTATTGTGTGTAAGGAATGTAATGCTAACCTTTAAGCTAGACAGTAGAAGAAAAACAAGTGTTTTGGGCAAGGCAGCTTTATATTTCACCTGTTAGAGACACAGGTCCAAGAACAGACTGAAGGATTAGCAACACATGCCAAAAGCTGTTTCAGTCTCTTGTTCCTCATCAATAAAACTCGGGAAACTTTCACAGCATCCCTGTCATGTCAGATGTTTGTACGTGGTTCACTAACACCCAAGTGTGAACTCTGATGTGTCCAGCACTTAACAAACAGGAAATTGTACAATGCCTAGGAAGATTTCAGGCGACTAAAGAGAAACGGATGAAATTGCCTACTCTGTAGTTTAACAATTTAGTCATAACCTGAAAGAGAAATTACAGGCTCGGCATATGACTAGCTACAAGCAGTTTTAGTAAGATTTTTGTGGGATGCTATTCTCATCTGCGTCATCGGATGTTTAGCAGCAACCAGCTGTCAAAAAGAACCTGTATTTCTCTAGATGAAAGGCACGTATTTCAGAGTCACAGTTAAGGGGAAATCTGAACTGTACACTTCCAGTACATCCTTCTTTACTTATATTCTGCGTAGAAATCCAGTAATGACATATGATAAACAAGAACAAATTCAGAAACCTTTTGGGCAGGTCTAGAAGAATGGTGATTAGATCAATCACCATTTCAAACATCATCAGAAACTGTTGAAGGTGATGTAAAACAGAGACCACTGAGCTTATTCTAGAAGAGATTTATTTCTTGGTAAAAGGCAGGAAAAGTTTGATCACATGTTCTCACTGTAAGGAATCAATTCAGATGAAAACAAAATTTAGGCCGTAGCCAACTTCTGAATAGAAGAAAAAACATTTATTGGATAGTTTTATGAATTTCCAGAATGTCTTGATTTTGGTAAGCCATCAATATTTGTTTAAAAATTATGAACATACTTATAAATGTAATATATATTTCATAAACACAAAAATATGACAAGGTTCATATATTCAAGTCTTCAGAGAAGGTGTATGAGACTGTCTGCCACAGGACAAGTGAACTTCTTGAAGCCTTTATAAACCAGTCAGGTACCTGGAAGGAAATAAGCTTCCAGCTGAGTGAGATCTTATCAGAAAGGCAAACAATGGCCTGGAATTTGGGCAACAGAGACTGTGAAGGGTTCGCATCTGGTGTTTAGGAGAGTAAGTTCTGGTCCAAAGGTTTTCCGTGTTGATTTTGCTTTGTGCTCTTAAATGCTTAGGGGGTACCGTGAGCATTCCTAGACTATTCTTCCCAAGTGATAACTACTTTTTTTACTTTATTCTGACTTGTCATATACAATAGGCATGGTTACCAGCTAATGCTGCCAAGACAGGAAAACATATCATTGGCTTGCTGAGATCCTTCTCTGCTGATTACACAACTCTTCATTTTCTTCTACAGATTTTGGTTGATAGACTGTCGACAAACACAAGAATCTGTTACTTTTGCTTCCCAAGTGTATAGAGAGATTATCTGTGTCCCCTACATGGCCAAATTCGTGGTGTTTGCCAAATCACATGATCCCATTGAAGCACGATTAAGATGTTTTTGCATGACAGATGACAAGGTGGATAAAACTCTAGAACAACAAGAAAATTTTGCTGAAGTTGCCAGAAGCAGGGATGTAGAGGTACTGTACAAGCATCTTAAACAGTTTTCTCCATTTTCTGATATCTGTTATTTTCTGCCTTCTATCTGCCACAAGTACTGAAAAATAATAGTCCCAACAGATACTGTCATGATGCAATATCATGCATCATGGTAAGATGGAAACTTTTACTTTTGTCAGATGTAAGGGAAAAGTAGCTGCCAGGTACGGGTGATGAAATCCTATTCCCAGTGGGCAATTGCCAATGTCTTAGTCCACAGGGCTGGTGGGAAGGTTACCTATATTCAGCTGACTGCATTTGGGTCTTCCTGGGTGAACGTACCAAAATGGAAAGTAATTGTGTGCTTCACCCACAAGGAGAGCTAATCAGCTGGTTACCAGAAGTTAGAAAGGAATTCCCTGTCTGACTTTGGTAATGCTGTTTTTTCTGCTTTCGCCATAGCATTATCGGCATTCAAATGGGACATCCAGTGTGTTCTCAGGGCAGTCCTCAGCAATTAAAAATATAGGAAGCAGGAACCTCAAGCTGAATTTAAGGAGAAAGTAAATACGGAAGTGGGCTGGTTGAGTCTGAAATCTCTGTTAGGAGACTAAGCTTTAGAAAACCCATAGGACAAAACTGAATTGAAAGAATTTGGTTTCTCAAGATGCTTTTGTATGGTGGACATATTAAACAGTTGCATTTAGAAACTGGACTGATTTTACACCAGGAAATCAGGTAATAAAATGAAGTTGGGGGTTACCATTTAGTTCAGTAGCTTCAAGTTGTTTGTTCTGGTGTCTGGGTCAGCATTTCTTTAATTCAGATTCAGAACTAGAGCAGCTACTGCCAGGTAAGTATTAGGAAATCTATTTGAGATGGCTAGTTATGCAAGCTGGAGGCATTACCCACGGTTTTTATGAAACAAAGTACAATAGTTTGTAAGAAATTTGTGTAGCTTGGCTGGGGTTTCAGGTGCACAACAAGACTGAAGTCACTCAACAGCAAGCTGAGAGGTAGCAGATAAGTGTTGTAAATGGACTTTTTCCTCACTTAGCCTAAAACTAAGTTCTATGGATGCAGGCTAGCCCTAAGTTCAATCCAAATACCTCATAGTCATTTCTGTGGTGGTCCACAGTGATTACTTAGTTTTAATTAGTTCTGTAGCAAATTGTCAGGAGACACCTTGAATTTTTTAGTTACTAACTTCCTCGTAGAAGAATGTCTGAGTAAAGATGAGTTTTGAGGGTATTGTTTTTTGCTGAACTGTTATGTTCCTGAGCCTCATACTAGGTAGGTGTCGTGAGAAAAGGGGAGATAGTCAAAGCCAAAATGTAAATCTCAGCTTCCAGTAACTTCATAAATTAATACCACTAACCAAAAAGGCAGTCAACAGTAGCATGTTTTGTCAGCATCTTTGCATACCCAGAAGTTAAACTAGCAGGTTTGATGATTATTCTGCTTTACAAAAGAAAAATTAAATCTGTCGCTGAACAGGCAAAATCTTTCCTGTGTGGAATCCAGCAAACTGCCTGCGAAATGCAGTTTTTCTGGCTCTGTCAGCTTCCTCAGAAGGGATGACAATTTGAAAGTGCTTTAACTACATGGTTGGCATATTCTTCTGCTTAGTACGGTCTCTTTTCCATGAGAATCCCACCTTTAAAAAATTTGTCCTCCCAATTCCTGTAGCTCTGACAGGCATTTCTTGTGCAGAGCAGCTAGATAAAATATGGGCTTATAAAACTGAATGACAAGGCTGAATTTCTGGAAAGTAAGGATGAGCTGTTAATGTATCGGCAGTTTGGAGGGAACGCCTCCAAAACTGGTAAACTTTTATTTAAACACGTGGAGGGGCCATAACAATACCAATCCAAGATGTAGGCAGTGTCATTATACAGGCATTTCAGAGAGGCATTTGCCTGAGGTCTGACTTTCAAAAGCTATAGGCCTTTACAAATCCAGCTGAAATAAGTAGAACCTACTGAAATACAGAATCTTTGCCTGCTGCAACAGACTGTTGCAAGTAGATTAAACACATAGGTGATCTAATTTAGAAAGTTTCTGCACTGGTAAAAAGATCCTCTGGAACTTCGTGATATTCCCAGACTCGCTTGTTATCCTACCAGTCAAAACAAGGACTTTTGATTTGATTGCTGAAGAAAATATTTCTTTGACTGTTATAACGAGGCCAGGTTAGCAAAGTATGCTAAAATTAGAGCAAATAAAAAATCCAAATTAAAATATAGATTGAGAATTTGCTCAGATTCGTAACACTGTTAATTCTGTAACAATAGCGTGACACTGTAAATGACAAAATGAGTATTCAATGTATTCCATTTGGAATTTAATAATCTGAAACGTTTCCGCAGATTTTAGGTAACTGTACCTAACAAATCTTGTAAATGCTGACGAGTCCTAGCAATTTAAGAAATTGATCAAAACTACTGTAGAATTATGCTTAAGAAGAAATCCTAACCACTTCATTGTGATTAACTGCTGCTTTGCTTCTTTTTCATTACCAATAGGTATTAGAAGGAAAACCCATCTATGTGGACTGCTTTGGCAATTTGGTGCCACTAACAAAGAGTGGGCAACATCATATATTCAGTTTTTTTGCTTTCAAAGAAAATAGACTTCCTCTGTTTGTTAAGGTAATGTTATAACATGAGCTATGGATTGTATTTTTATTTTTTGCCTATTTCTGAGTTTACAATAAACTGAGCAGACTGAAGAACAGTTCTAAATTATTTTATGATAATGGATTAAATGTTGACTTAGGCAGTTGAAACAACCACAAATGGCTACCTAAAATATAGTAACATTTTTCTCTAAATATAATTATGTGTGCCTGTGTTCTGCCATATATGCATTTATCCACAGCATTCTTTCAGTCACCAAAATCATACTTCTAGGAACCCTGTTCCCTACTTAATTATCTAAAGAGCTGATCAGGTTTGATCTTGTTTGTTTTTCTGTATCATGGTTCAATATATTGCAGGAAAAAAATGCAGAAACTGCAAAAAAAGTGTCAGAAAACAGTGTAGAATTGGCAGAAATCGATCAAAATATGGTTGTTGTACCCTACACTTGTAAATATGCATATGGCTGTAAATACAGGTATAACTGTTCTTCAACCAATTGTACTCCCTTCAGTAGCAATGCAAAACTTCCTCAGGGGTACAGTAAGAAAGGCATGGCTCCTTTTTGGATATTTCAAATTATGATTTTACCATATTTTTTAGAACAAAGCAAAAGGAAATAATTGATTTTGATAAATTCCCAACTGTAAACAAATTTTATCCCTGTAGTATATATTACTGTACTATTCTATTCTAAAACCTTTTATATGACTAGGAAAGTTTGTGAAACAAAAGCCAAAATAAACAGCCTCTATTCATGCAAAATTAACTAATGGTTTAGCCCTAGCTATAGAGGCAGTGACATAAACACCAGGGTCCACGGGGCTCATCTGCGTCGTTCATGAGATCTGCAGGGAGCAGTAAGTTATGTAAAAAAGTGCTCTCACTGCGGTCTGTGCTAGCAGCAGAGAGGGCTGCTGTCACCAAGCCACCATCACCTTCTCTTCTGGAGAGAGAGATTTGAAGGGCTGTGCAAACCTCTCCCCACAAACTTTTCCTTCTACTGGGACGTCCTGACTACAACGGAGTACACTATTACCATTACATAAAACAGTTTTAGAGAAATGCTTTTTGAATGGAAACTTGCAAAAAGTGGAGAAAATCAACCCACTCCCTCATTGTATTAAATTTGCTGTGTGCTGCTGGACAACTGTTAAACTCTCTCCCTTCTTTCCAGGATTATTTTGTAAGCTTTTTTTAATGTAGCACTTTTATCTATGCCACCACCTACCTTTGGCTTTGCGTATTTTTCTCCATGACGGATTGTCCAAAATATGTTCAAAAACATGTGTGTCTTTGCATCTAGTATTTTCAGTCTGGTAAAGTTCATACACATGTATCTAATTGTATCATTTTATCAGTTCAGAAAACTAAGAATGAGGTAGTGCTTGGAGTTGTATTTCTTCTGTGATATTGTGCATAATCCTGCTGACATTATGTACGAAAGCTAGAACTACATCACTAATATCTCAAGTTCTAAGTGTTTGCACTTGTTGCTACTCACAACTGTGAAAGAGATTTTTCTAAGATTCACTGCAAAATCTGAAAGTATGGCATTGTGTAGTATCTTTTGTAGATCATAATGGTCACACGTATAAATAGATTCCAGCAAATTTCTTCATTCTAAGACTAGGATTTATCAGTACATTTGAGAAAACATTTTGCAAATGTATTTTAAGTGTAGTCTTTCACTGTTTTCAGCCAAAAGAGCAGCCAAATGAACAAATACAATATTTAATACTAAAATTTTGAGCAAAGGGTTATTGCTAACATAAGCATAAATATGTATGTTTGCCGTGTGGGGGGAAAATGACTTAGTTCCTTTTGTTACCAAATACAAAATGAGTCTCTGTTATGACCATAACATTTGGGGACCATTTCAGTGGAAAATGGGTATTGCAAGTTATCATGGAAGCCCAATCATACTGGAAAGTCTCTGTTCTTTTAAGACTGTGATTACAGTGTTAGGACTCTCTTCTGTAAATGAGGTTCTAATGTATAAGCATGTACGTGCTCCTGTCATCTCTTGCTTTGACACACAAATACATCTGTATGTACATTTACAAAAAAGCAGGAAAAAAAAGAGAAAACACATTATTTTTGCCTACATGGACTTTTCTCCCACATCTACCCTCTTTCTGCTAAATAGTTTTGAGTGGCACTAGTAGATCATACAGCAGAATAGCAAAGTAACAGGTTAAATGTCTGTATGTTTGCTCTACCAGGTGCGAGATACCACCCAAGAACCCTGTGGACGATTATCATTCATGAAGGAGCCAAAATCTACAAGAGGCCTTGTTCATCAAGCCATATGTAATTTAAACATCACTTTACCTGTTTACACAAAGGTACTGTGAAATTGTACTGATCTATAGTCATCAGATTATAATATAAACAAGTAATGAGTAGGAGGGCAAAATATTGTTAAAGCCTTGTAGTCAGGTATTTTAAAGAAGAATAAATAGCACCCAAGGGCTTTCAATTTCTTGGGTTTGGTACTCCTAATGCCAGTGTTCAAAGAGGTTATTGAATATTTTTTGAGGACTTGGAAGAGATGACATAGGGGAGTTGAAAATCCAGTTTGCATTACATAGGTCCCATTATTTCATTTGATGTTGCACAAGACCGATACTAATCTTATTTTGTACAGAAATTTTACCCAGATTCTGTTCAGGGGTGAGACAGATCTGGGACTCAATGACTACCTCTAGATTAATTTTTTGTTTTACCAAAGACTTCCCATGCTGCCTAACCATGTTTTGTGACACCTCTCTGGAGATGAAGTTACCATTCATACCTCTTTCACAAAGTGTAAGGATAATGTCTGTAGATCATATGATGTTCTTAAGCTGTGAAGTACAGAAGGAGTGAAAATTATTTGTGATTTTTTTTCATTTGCCCATTTGAAAGTTAATGAGCTTCGTGATAGCATTTTTCGCTAATGGCCTTGTTTGTCTGTGGTGATAGTGGTAAAAACATAGCAGATGAGCTCTAGAATTTGGAGAGTTTGTAGTAGTGCTGAAAATATTTTCTTAGGTTAGATTTTAATATTACATTGACTTTTGACACTGACTTTTCTTCCTACATCTGATGAAATCCTTCAAGAATCTACGAGTATGTCACATCACATAAGTGGTCTTTCTTCAGAATATTGTTGTAACAGTTATTGATGTATCTGGGGGAGAAAATCGACCAATATCAAGGGCAGAAAAAGGAGAGGAAAACTCTAGTATGAATTAGTATTTATAAATAACAAAATTGAGACCAGTTGAATTCTCATAAATTATGGGAATGCCCTTGATTTCTGCTTAAGTGAGATCAGATATTAAGAAGCACTTCTTTTCTTAGAAAGAGTCAGTTTATTGATATACTGTGATAACTCATGTTTTTTACTGTCCTTGTCATATTAGGAGTTGCATGCGTCTTAGGAGTGTGTTAGGCTATTTGCCCAAAATCTTACCTGTTGATGTTCATTTTTTCTCAGCATTTTTAGCATACAATATAATCTTTATTATAGCTTTTTTGTATAATTTAAAAATAACACATCTCAACATATTTTAACTTTCAATGGGTAATGTTCTTAACTATTTTAAGTATTTAGTCATGCTAATTAATGGGTGCAAAAGCATGTATATATTTTAAGTTTTGGTACAAATAAGGATCACTAGAAGTCTTAACACCCAGAAGCAACTCTTCTGTTCATAATTCGCTTGATTCTGTAGCCTTTTGTGTTTTAAATGGACAGTTTAGTTTTGCTGCTTTTTGACATAAGAAATCAATTGCAGAAATGTACTGCATTTTCTTCGTTTCTGTTAAATGTTGTCAGAAGTTTTCCTACTCTCCTTTTCTAAAAAATTTGCGTTTTGCCTGCTGTTTTCCCCTTCTCTTTTTGCATGGCGTTTTGGAACTGAAAGGAATCAGAATCAGATCAAGAACAAGAAGAAGAGGTAATGTCGCTATAACAGCATGTTACTGCTTATGCATACTACTAAAATACAACTAACAGATACAGCTTGGAAGATTAAATCTGTAGTGAAACAGGCATACCAATCATTAGCTCAGTGCTACAAAAACAATGAAGCGGAGTACAGCTCCAAAGATCTTGCACAGGCTCACTTTTGGAATTGACTAAGTTTAACTTCCCTACGTTAAAGTTTTGCTGATTCAGATGCACGGATTTTGGAGGTGTATAATAGTTAATTTTGCTTTCAGAATGGTTCCTTAATAATTTAAAAATTATATATATATTTCTTTAAGCTGAGTTCTCTACAGCACAAAAAAAGGGCAATGGGATTGGTTTTTCTGATTCTGAGAACAGAGGAACAGACCTAAATACAACAATTACCTCCATCAGCGACTTCCCCACTGTTGGGGAGGAGTCTGCGACCAGATTCCAATTGAATGCGCTACCTGTGTACCTGAAAGGGCTGCAATTCACAAATCTTGTCCATTTATAACATCCAATAGACTGGATCCTAGAGATTTCTGAGTTGCATTGCTGAAGTCCAGTACAGAATCAGTGTTAACCCAGAAGTTACAAGTAAGTTTACCCCAAGTGAAAGGTGCAGAGTTTTCATCTTTAGCATAAACTGAATTGCATCTTAACGGAGAAATGTGGCCTATTCCCCCCTGCGTTCTCAGCCCCGTTGTGGCAGTTACATATGTTTCTTAAGGTCTGACCCCTACATGAACGAGTAACATTAGAAAAGCATCCCCACATTTTGATGATGTTCAGCTGTTGGAAACAAGTAAGAGAGCCAGCACTGCAAAAACAGTCTGCTGCCCAAAGATGATGGACATCTTTTCCACGAACCATAGAACAGAGTTCAGAAGTTTTGTTGCATGGGTTGCAGTTTCCTATTATCGTTACAGAAATATTTACCGCTCTTATTTCAGTGCTGAAATATAGGCACTGTCAAGCAAGAGCATGGCCAAAGCTTTTAAGCTAATTTCCACTACATTTATTCAGAAGGTAACCTCTCTTATCAGGTGGTCATTCAATTTCCTACCAAAAGCATGGAACTAATTCTTTCTATAATGCTGTTTATGCATTCCCAGTGGAATCCCCAAAAGTTTTTTTTAGCAAGTCTATGGTCTGTAAAAGCAGTGTAAAGGATATTGGAAAATTAATTTTCCAAACATTACTGACTTCTTATATTTTTATATAAGAAACTACAGCACAAAAAGACAAGCTCAGTGATGGCTAAAAACACCTTCCATTTTAAATTAATTTTTGTTCACTTTATTCATTTTTATGTTAATAATATTGATTAGTACACTGACAAAATTCCGGACTGATTTGGAGGAACTTAAAGTAAGGAGAATTAAAGGATCATAGGGATCCTAGGTTACCATGTAGGGCGATCTGTGCATCAAAAGGATTCATACTATTATGGATCTGTAATACAAGCTGCGAAGTGTGAAGTTTAATAATGTGAACCTAAATGATTGCAAGGTGTCTATGAACAGGTAAGTGTGGCCAGTGATTTACTTGTGTTCATGTTCAGTTTATGGAAAAACAAGAATTAGTAACATCTTAACAGACAGAATATATTGCATTTATCTTTTTAAATAATACTTTTAAACAAGTAAAACCTTTTCAACGCTTACTAAAAAAAACTATCTTGGAGGCTTTAACATACACAGGATATTGTATCAACAGTACTGCATAGCTGATTTTCATTCCTCGCAGTCATCCTACCACCACAAGTTTGTATAGGAAATTAAATGTTTAGTACTACTTCTAACTTTGTATACTTCTGCATATCCAAATTTACACACCAAAAAATCTTTTTTCACTTGTGTGGACAAATGATTGTGCTAGCAGAACCAAAAAAGTCAAACTACAAGGCAACTTCAAAAATTTGCTTCTTGAATTTTCCTAGTCTGACATTGCATTTTTTAAATGTTTTTTTGGCAAGGACTATGTTTTCTTTTGAGTAACAGTAAAATTGTGTGGCTTTTTCAATCTATACCCATACGCACTCTGAAAAAGCCAAAAGAAGGCCTCTGAGGACCATTATTGCTTCTGTTTAGAGGTATCAATAGCTATTAGTGGCATCAAGACCTAGTTCTTGCCTTAGGCAGTAGCACTTCTGCAGTCATTTCTGCACCTGCTTTTCATCATCACAAATTACTGAGGCAAAAATGCAAACCGTGATCTCAGAATGAATATGCCAAATGAAACTATGTATAAAGCATACTATTTGCCTTCCAGATGAGACATATGCCTTCAGATGACCGTATTTGACTTTTTCACTTAAGATGGGAAGAAATAAATTAAGAACAATGCAACAACATACCCAGTAATACAGAAGTCTGGGTCCTCTATACTGCTAGTCGCATTTAAAGAAAATATATTGCAACATTTTGCATCTGCTATTGACGATAATTATAGCAAAGTAATAATTTTTCTGTTATTATAAGCGCTAAATAAATTAAGCCATGCTTTTACCATTATTTTAAATACAGTCTTGGTTCCATTTAAGTCAATGAATCTGTGTGTCTCCATACATCTAGTGGATTTGACTCAACCTGTACTACTTCACTAGTGACTTTATATATATTGATTATATTAGAACTTTTAAATTTCCCCCTTTTTTCTCTTCCAGGTTGATATGACTTCAGAAAAAAGTAAGATTTTCATTGTTTTTGAAAATGTTATAATGCAGTTTGTATGAAAGATGGTGAAGAATAAATATAAGCATGAAAGAGACCTAAGCTTTAACTGCTATTGCTAATAACATCAATACTTTAATAATGTATTAGAAAATAATTTAATACCAAAGCAGCTATCCAATTAGATACATTTTAATGTATAAATTAACAAGTAACAGTTTAAAACAGTTCATCTAAGCGTTTACTTTCCTTTGACATCCCTAGTGATCCCGCTATTGCTATTTTGCTTGTATGAATGCTCATCCCTCCATTTTTTTTGTCCATTTGTTGACACACATTGTTGCCTCATATTTGAGATGAATGACAGTATCACTTTTAATGAAAACATAAATAATATTCCAATATATTTCATTAAACTCATGAAATACAACCATGCAAAAAAGTGATACTGTCCAAAGTAATCAGGCTGTTTAATCCTTCCCCCCCCCACCCCCCCGCCCTTTACTGTGGTGAAATATGACTGCAAATATGACTGTTAACCTTGGTACAGCATATATACAGAATCAGGCCATTATTATTAGAAACTGAGGGTGAGTGGTTCACAATGCCAAAAGATCTCCTTTAAAGAAGATGCAAATCAAACAAATACATACTCAGTCTGAAGAGTATCTCTAACAAGAACTGTTTTCAAATGCAGTGTTTTCTTTAGTCTGTTTAGCAAAAGAACAACTTCTGTCTTGTTTCCCATTCAAAGTGCAATGTCTTGCCTTTTTTCTACATTGCATTTTGAGGGTTAGTTATTCTTGATGTACTATGTGTATGTTTTAACTGGAAGGACAACTGCATCATGACCTGAAGATCAAATGGATGATCATTCCCCTATAATCTCCTTTGTCTAAAGCAGAAATGCTTCATCTAGACAATAAAAGACATTGGGGTGACAAAACAGATAATAACGTGGTGGGAAATAATATTCCCCATGATTAACAACATTATTAGTATCAGATTTTTACTCTAATTCATTATTATTTACACTAGGACAACCAATTTCATCAAGATGGAAAAGATACACCATAGTTTAGCCAGCAGAGTGGAATTTCAGTTGCCCCATGACTCACCTTGGCTATGGGAAATGGGAGGCAAATTCAACAGAACAGTAAAACATACAAGTGAAAAAGGACTTGAATGCTCCCCTTGCCACATAATTATTTACTTAATGCAGCACACCCACCCTATTGAAGGTGGCGAGATGCAGGTTTGGTGAGGTTGCTCATTTGTGGCTGTCACAGTCTCATCTAAATTCAACATAACATAGATCTGGAATTTTTGTTGACTCTTATACTGGATGAATGAAAATACCAGTCAGATAGCAATTTAGTTTTGCTACTTCTTCTTTTGGCTTAATGGAGAATTAGAACAGCTGCAAGCAGGAGAGTGAGAGAGACACTGTTCCCAGGAATTGTTAAAAGTTAATTAACAAACACAAAAGAGACCAACAAGTGCCTGCTTAAAGACCACTGAGATGGCTCACATCGTGATGTCCAAATGGCTGGAAAACATACTTACAATCAAGCAACTTCTTTTCAGGTGGTTAGCCCAGCTCCCTTATACTTCAGCTAATGGTCGTCTTTAGTTCAAATAACTTTTAATTGCAGTGAGGTAATGAGTGACTGATTTTTTGGGGCCAATAGTTGTACTGTTCAGTAAGAACTAGGACTCACATGTGCATGTCCTTGGTTTGGGAATGATTATTTACATAAAGGGAAATAGATCTATGAGACAACACAGAAAATCTCACCTATGTCAAAATACTGCCAATTTCACCTTCAAGAATAGACCTTAAAAGTCTCAGCCAGAACCGGGATTAGAACTGATGTTTCTGACAAATGTGTTAGAGACACTACCATTTGGCCATAGAGTCAGTTCCTTCCTGATCTGCTAAAGAGTTAATACAAGTAAACAGCTCTCATGAGAAGAATCCAAAAGAACAAGGGCAAGCCAAGAACATGACCCAGAAGAGCTTAGCAGTTAGAGGTACTTAGTTTCAAGATCCACTGTGCTGAATCCGAAACAGTTTCCCACTGAGAAAAGAAATAAAAGATAAAATCAAACAACAAAACCTCCAGAACACTATAATATACAGAGAGGTTTTATCAGTGTCTTCTGTTTCAGCTGTTCTACTTAATCTAAAGAATTATTCTCAGAAACGAACATTTGGACTTCAATTTTCAAAGTTACATTGAGAGACAGAGCAGCCACTAAGACAGGTGTGCTATACTCGCCTTCCTTGGCAGAATGAACAGCTTGGTAACAAGCTAGAAACACTTCAGTGCAGGTGTGAGGGAGGCCAACCAGGTCATATCCAAAAGCCTGTAACATGGCAGGGAAGAGTACTAATCTGGGATGTTAATGACTACACTGCCTATCCTAAAAGGTGCTTGTCACGGACTTTACCAGCTGCATCTACTGACAGCTATTGACCATTCCTGACAGCGTAGGGGTTCTCTTCTTTTTCTCTAGTAGTGATTCTAGCACTGCTGCCTCACTCTGCCAACTAGCTATGCCACAGAGAACCCCAGCAAGCATTCTTGCTACCAGCCACACACCTTTCAGATAGTACTTGTGTTTTTCTTCCCACTGGAGCTTCTTTGCTTCAAGCTAATTAACTTGGCTCTTTGGCCAGTGAGATAGTCATCCATTGGACCTTTATGAAAATATGTATTACAAAGCTACAAAATTACTAGACAGCATTTCAGTATGCGCTAGAGAATTCATGCTAAAAACAGCAGCGATGAAGCACCACATTTTTAGCACCAAAATCACCCCCAGCAATCTGGTTATAATTAATGTACAGCACAAACATTTAGCATTCATTATACACAAGAGAATAGTGTAGCAAAATGGATATTTTTTACAATGAAATACCGATAAGTATGTATTGCTTAGGTTCTCCTGATTTGCATTACTACTTTGACTTTAAGACTGGGGTGCAGAAATGTGTCAAGTTTTATGTGATGTACTACCTTTACAAGAAAAAATGTACAATTATAATTTCTAAGCATTGTATTCTGTTCATAACTTGCTTCAGTCTTCCAGTGTTTCATTCTGTTCAATATACATTTTCTAGTAGTCCTTCCTGAAATTAAATATTCCCAACAGGCGGTTATGGCATAAGGGGAATTACCTGCATCCAGTTTACTGTATATAGATTGCACAGATTAAACAAATATTTCACCACAGTATGTTTTACAATATTTTCGTGTATCTTTATATGATTAATTTTTAGAGCTCTTGTTTTTTAACTGCAGCTACATACCCAGCAGCCGTTGCAACACCTTTGCTTTGCATGGAAATAACTTGCCTTACATGAATTGTATGTATGTGTCTAGTGTGACTGTCTCTGATTTTTGGTTGCCATACATTACATTTTTTAAAACTTTGAAATCACTTCTAAGTTGATTCACAGTTTTTTCTTATTATCTCTCCTTTTCTTCTCTGTCTTCTCTTTCCTCAGTCAATTCATTAGTTGTCAATGAGGATGTTCCAAGGAAAGGACCATGCCTCTTAAAACAAAATAATGTTCGTTTCATTGTTTAGGTGTGAAATCCCCTTAGATGAAATGCCGGTTTGCAGCTGATTCAGATCTCTACATATTTGATCATATTTTACATTATTGCAGAATTACTTTCAACTTTTTATTTTGGTCATTAAGGAAAAAAAAATATTAACCCAATGTTATTCTGACAGTTTGCTAACACTGGCTTTCTCTTAGAGGAAATCGACTTTCAATCAGTTCTAATGCTTTCCCCCTTTTTTCTTGTTTATTTTTATTTCAACATTGATCTGTAACATCTGAACAATCTTGAGATGCCTATCTTTGTGTAACTTCACTGTGTTCTGTTTTTAATTTTAAATTTTGTTGTTGTTGTTTTGGTTTTTTTAGTGGTGTCCTGATTTGGTTTGTTACAGCTTTGGTAATGTATGTGTGGTTGTGCTATATTGATAAAGTTAAGCAAGTTATTTCCTGCCATTTTCCTTTTCAGTTGTT
>Ga0065711_1026657_pt1 | contig 63353 bp, 41 predicted proteins | sample Hoacrofraction12_FD_59098 | JGI IMG/M metagenome (GOLD analysis project Ga0065711, IMG submission 59098) | Hoatzin crop microbial communities from Cojedes, Venezuela - Epithelial fraction 12 v2 (version 2) | ecosystem: Host-associated > Birds > Digestive system > Esophagus > Crop | place... | reverse complement strand
GGAAGGAAGGAAGGAAGGAAGGAAGGAAGGAAGGAAGGAAGGAAGGAAGGAAGGAAGGAAGGAAGGAAGGAAGGAAGGAAGGAAGGAATATTTAAGTAGTTAATGAAATACATATTTGTGTACAGTGAATTAGTAAAATACAGCAGGATTTTTTCAACAATATGCAGTTTCCATCTTTTGCCAGCATTACATGTGAGAACAAAGTAAGATTAATAACTTGGCAAAGATCTGTTCTCTAGTTGTTAGAAATACATGATTAACTGGGGCTGCTGCTCAGGCAGAAATATCTCAGATTAAGTAATGGATTAATTAAGTTAATAGACAAGATTAATTAATTTAATAAACAAAATTTTCCATTGACCTTTAGTATGTGCAAAATTACTAACTTAACTTGTCTACACGAGTATGAAAATATCACTGCTGTTTTGCCTATGCAAAGAGTATTTCTTCTTAGTGATGTTCATGAACTATCTCTGTTAAGCTGGGGACTGAAAGAACTCACTGTTGACAGAAATGACATTTGAACTTTTTATATTTGGGTCACTGCTTGTAAGAATTTAGTCCATGTTTTCTAAGATAAAAATATTTTTTCAAGTACATGCGGGCAAGATGGTGTTTAGTGTTAGCTGTTGAGATCTATCTCAAGCTAGTTTCTACTTCATACCACTACAAAGGAATAAGCTGCCTTCCTAAGGGTTTTGATTCACAATTGAAGATCAACTTAGCAGTAGCAACTAAAGCTGTTATTGCCTGAAGCAATCTACACCAACCATTTCTCTGAGACTAGTCATAGGCTGCCAAGTACATTTTAAGTGGAATTTAAAATATAAATGCTCTGTCGTAAAGGTAAAAGTATACCGATTATAACATGTTTAAACTAAAACAAACGAAATATGTGCTTTAAGGATATAGTTTCACTTGGCAGGCTGAAGGTCAGAAAGGTTAAAAGCTGATATGTTAAATAAACGAACAGGGAAAATGTGTGAAGCAGGCCACCAACATTTAAACCAAGGCTGGTGGCAGCTGCAGATACAATAAACAAATTCATTATCTCTTGAGGTACCATTTTTAACAGAAAATTCTTCATTAACATTTTCTATCCTTTTCATGTTGTTCTTGGTTGGCCAACCAAGTTTTTTCAATAGAACATTGAATCCTGTTTGATTCCTGTTCCATAAAGCTGCTGGTTGTCCATCTGGAAACAGCAGGAATTGCTAGACAGAAGAAATCTTTGGAGATTACCCGAAGGATTTGAAGGTGCTGCACTGAGAACATCATCTGTTGCCACAAGCACTGTGTTTTGCAAAACTTTTCTACTCCTTTCCTGTAAGTGGAAAGGTGACAGTAGTAGAACCAGCAGAAAAGATGTAAGTGCTTACCAAGCAAAGGTTTATTATGTGGGAATGACAAAATTTACAAAGAGTAGGGTAGAGACACAGGCATAGGCTGCTTACTTCTGTCCTTACAGTGAGTGAAGGCAACAGCAGCAAAGAAGTGCTGAAAGCCCCTCTTCGTTTCAGGAGCAGTGCTGGTGACTACATTCACCAGCTGTGAAGGTCTGTATGAGCATTATCTCCCCCATAGTGGTGCTGGAGCAGATTGAAAGAAAAGAAATATGACAAGAGGTTAGAGACTGGCTAACTTGAGAAAGATGAAAAAAATCTTCATGGAGAAGAATTAGAGAAAAACAACGTACTAAAAGAAGAGAAGGGTTATAAAAGTGATACCGTGAAAAGCCGGAGTTGAAGACTCAATAGTCAGAAGATTATCAAGCAGGTGTTCTTTACTATGGTGCCGGGCACACGAGGGGTCTCTCCTCCAAACGTGCGTGCCAAACACACTGTCATTTCAGGTTAAATACAATCACAATATACATATTTATTACATTTCCAAGAAATGCTTAGCATTTTCATTACTTTTCCAAGAACTAATTAGCGTATGTTAATGTCTTTCACGCATGTCTGTTAGCATCCTTGGGTGGTCTTTGGGGTCTTAAGATGAAGGCTTATACTCCTCATCACAGTGTCCGCTGGTTGACCTTTGTTTCTGCGCAAACTCAGTTCCAGGATCAGTATACCGTGTCCTTCCAGGCTATTTTGCTCTGGTCTTGTTTCCCTCTTGGTGCCTCTTTATCTCTGTAGCTTGGTGCATCTGCCTTCCCAAGGCTGAACTGTCCAAATGACATTGTTTAGGAGTCTCTCTGTCTTAGGGCTTTCTTATCCCTCCCCAAAACAGCAAGTCAAGTTTGTCTAAGTAGCATTCTTTAGGAGCCTCTTTATCTTAGAACTTTCCTGTCTTCTCAAAACAGCAAGAATTTACTTTAATTTAATTACAAACACTCTAGTAAGTGGAAATTTTACATTTACGGGTATCAAAAGAGAGAAAAACATAATGAGGATGTCATGTAGATATCCAAAATATGCGAGCAGTGGAGTTGGGAATAAAAAGGACTGAAAGAAAGTGAAGAGAAGGAGGATTGACAGCCTTCTCCTTGTGCTTATAATTTACCTAGTTCTTTCTTAAAAGGAAGTGTTGTATAGCTTACTTTGTTGCTCCTTGATTTTAGTTTTTATAAATTGTTATATCCTAAGTGGTGAGGTGTGGAGTATACCTGGTGAAGCTGTCTTGAACCTGGAGAAACAGCCTGGAGCTTGTTGTGTGGTGCATCTGGGACTGGTGAGCTGGGGAGCCACGGCAGAGCAGGCTGCAATGCTGATGCAGGGTCCTGGCTGCCCGGTGAGCCCCGTTGGGTGGGAGTCCTGCCAGCACCAGCGGTACAGCTGGCAGAGCAAAGGAGAGGTGGTGACAGGTGTGGGAGGCTGAACAAGCACTCCTTGGAATACCGCTAATTTTTCAAAGAATGCCTTTGGCTAAAAAGACTTAGAGAAAGGCTGCTCTAGAAATTGCAGAGCTGGAAGTCGCATGCACAAAGAGTGCAGTGTCTGTGAGGTCTACACTGATAACCAAATCCTTTGAAAAGGGATCAGGAGTAGTTTCAAGGGTCTGGATACAAGGGAGACCCAAGAATGCACCTGTATGTGCCCCAAAATATTCTGATAAAAATAGATACAGCAGTATTTTGCCCAAATAATATAATAGTGTTATTTCTTTCTCACAACTCTGCTCAAAGACATGGCAAAGAATTCTCATCTAGTAAATGAAAAAATACCAAATTCCATCTATAACCAGGTCAGCTAGATTTGTGCTAGCTTTGACACAGCTGTGATTTCTGTGTGTCCTCTTACACTGCATGTTTAAGAGGAAATACAATTACTGATCCATTAGGATACATGGTCCCAAAGTGCTCAGCCATGATGACATAAAAATAGAGAAATTGATTGCTTGCATTCCAGCAAGTCATATTTGTAAATAACTTAATACTAAAAGCCAAAATGATGACACAAAGAAATTAAAGTGCACGAAGAACTGCATTATGAAACATCTCAGTATTACAAACAAGGTTAGATTGCTTTTCTCGTCTGTTTTTATTTTTTTTTGTTATGCTTACAGTTATAAAGAAGAAATTGTATGTGTTTCACAACTACAGATTAAAGTGTATTACAATATCGAGGTCATATCTAGGTCTAGATAGCCAGGAAAATTGTATAGCAAAGACAAAATTATGACATCGTCCCTAACTAACTCTGGCTTTATCAAAGGTATTGGCAGGATTCACACATTTTATGTGGTGCTAGGATTTCACTCATTGCCCAATGGATACCAAAAGGCCAAAGAGCTGGATTTCTCAAGGGCACGAGTATTTTATATACGGGAATATCCACTTAGATAAAATCATGAGGTCAAATATTTCATAAAATGCTTATGTTTAACTTGGAAAATTATTTCAAAGAAGCCCTGGGTGATTATGGTACTCCTGTGACAACCACCTTTGAAAAATCTAATAGCATCTCTCGAGCATGGCATCATCACTGTAATTTTAAAAGCATCACTATTTTTTCTCTCACCGGCAAAAATGCTGTTGAAACAATGAATTCAAAGCTGATTAAAAAAAAAAAAAGACAGAATGATGAAGATGTTAGGCATGCGAGAAAAAATTACTCTTTCTCTGTAAGCCCTGTAAAGAAAGAATGAGTAATTTGACTTGTGTTTATGTAGATACCGGAAATTTATCAAAGGACAAACACCCCTGGAAAGTGTTACAGTACAAGCTGCAAACATTCTTGCCAAGGAAACATGTTTAGAAAGACATTAACTGACCTTTCCTGGACAAGATATCCTCCTATAAAATATCAGAAATGAGCCTGAAAATAACCTCACAGTTCTAAACAGTCATTATCTGAGCTAAGTCAATTTACAGTATATGAGGCATTATGTTTGGTTGAATGGCAGCAGAGCTCTTGCTTTGGCATGGATTTCTTCATGATCCCCGGAGGCATTCTGTCTGCTGGCCAGAATCATCCTGGAGATTACTGAAGGCATTTATTGCACAACCTTTCCTGTGCTCACAGTTGCAGTTGGAAAGCAACAATAATTTCACTGTTTGTGACCAAATTGTGTCTGATGTTATTGCAGATATTAAAGGAGGGATGGACACTTTTATTCCCTTTGCATGTCTTTGGGCATGGAGTTTTGTTAGTTCTCACCTCCATCTCAAAGGTGGAGGACTGGGGAGGACATGGTAGATGTGGTCCCCTCCCTTCTGCCTCTGCAAGCCTGGGCATTGGAAAGGATACTTCTAGGAAGGCACACAGACACTCTCAGGGAGGTACTTCGTACTGCACCATGCACTCTTGGAGATGTGTGGGAGCTGAGAAAAGGGATGTGCCCCATAAGGGATGAAAGTCAGCGGTTTATATGTTTCAATCTTAGCAGCACTGTGTTATTAGATAATGTTTTCATTTACAAAGAGAAAGTCTATACTCTTAATCTCTTTTTATACATAGTCTGTGGCTCTCTTTCATTGGCCTACAATGAAAGGCTCCCACAATCTTCATCCAGGGCTATTTTCTAGTGCTGGTTGTTGAAAGGAAAATCAAACAGCCACAGTCGGCAAAATTTTCTAATTCTGGATTATTTTCTGTTAAAAAATTAATGTAAGGATGAAAACCTTCAACACCAAAATTTCTAGCCTGAATTCTTTCAAGGCTATGAAAATGTATTTGTCTTGTCATGGTTCTTAACAGGTAGTCTCCAGTCCCCAGAGGTTCTACATGGAGAAATTCTTTCAGAGCCCCATGGTCTGTCCTATTCAGATTGTGTATTTAGTTTATATTTAGCTCCTTTTGTCATAAAGGGAGGCCATGTTACTTTGGAGCTTGTAATAATTTTTCAGACCTAGACTCTATCAATTTCCTGGCACTACGGCAAACTGTTTCCCACAGCCTTTTGAATCGATGGACTTCTGACAACCATCAAATTTTCTTGCAGCCCTTTTCTGCACAGTTTAACATTAAATTTTTAAATGCCACATTTTGGTTTTTGCTGGTTTGCATTGCTCCCTGTATGTCTATGATCAATTATCATGACCACATGCATCATCAGTGGTTTCAGTCTGGAAATCATTTCCCTAGACAGCAGCTAGTAGCAGAGCTCAGCACGACTGTTCCACAAGAAATATTGCATACTGTGAACCTATTTGTTTCCCAACTCTGCACAGGGAGGTTAGCATCCTTTCTGCCTGTCATCTTTACATAACATTTATATTCATCAAACATCGTCACTTCCCTAGCAATTAAAAAAGAAATAATTACTGATGTCTCTTCCCAGAAAAGATCTATATTACTGCCCAGTTGGAGAAGTGTTTCTTTTTGTTTCTTTAAAAGCCATGCTAATGATTTATTTATAAATATAATTCTTCAAGACTGATTTACTGTGTTTCTCATTGTGTTATAGCCCTTCCGAAAAATACCACCTTCCCCCCATAAATTAGAAAAGAAATTGTTATGAACCAAATTGTTTCGTTTGTTCCTTTGGTACGCTGAATTTTAGAACTGATGGACAGATCCTCTACTGTCAAGGAAAGCACATGGCAGCTCTAGTTGAGAAAAATCTCATTTCTGAATATATAGCAGAATATGATTCCATATAAACTTCAGAAATTTCTTTATTTTCTTTTGGAGATATTTTTCAAATCATAATGTATAGCTTATGCAGAATGGTTGAGGTTGGAAGGGACTTCTGGAAGCCATCATGTCCAACCTCCCTGCTCAAACAGGGCCACCGACAGCTGGTTGTCCAGGACAGTCTCCAGGTGGCTTTTGAAGATCTCTGAGGATGGAGACTCCACAACCTGTCTGAGCAACCTGTGCCAGTGCTCAGTCACCCTCACAGTAAAAAAAGTGTTTCCTGATATTCAAGAGGAACCTTCTGTGTTTCTGCCTCTGGTACTGTCACTGAGCACCACTGGAAAGGGCTTGGCTCTATCTTACATGTACCTTTATTTCAGCTGTTCATATGCATTGATAAGATCATCCCTGAGCATTCTCTTCTCCAGGCTGAACTATCCCAGCTCTCTCAGCCTGTCCTCACATGAGAAGCGCTCCAATCGATTCATCATCTTCACGACTCTTCACTGGGCTCTCTCCAGTATGTTCACGTTCCTGGACAACCCAGAGCTGGACACAGTACTCCAGGTGTGGACTCACCAGTGCTGAGGAGAGAAGAACCATCGCCTCCCTTGACCTGCTGACAGTACTCCTCCTAATGCAGCCCATGATATCGTTAGCCTTCTTTGCAAAAAGGGCTCTACATAACAAATAGTTTTCTTGCATTGTTTTTGTTAGGGATTTGTTTGCAGAAAATTAACTTTTTTCAACATTTGAGACTTTCCTTTTGCTGTTGCTATGCTTTTCTCAGTGATAATGTGATGGCAGTAATACTTTGAAAGTCAAGCATAGCAGGATTTACTTCATTATTTAACCTGAAGTACACAATTTGAGAATATTTCCAAGTAATACCCCACCACTAGTGCACCAGTTTTGTAGTTCAGCACAACTAGTAATTTCCCAGAGCAGAATACATGAATGAATGATTGTTGACCTGCACCTTGTAATGTTGCCTTGGACTGCCATACAGTGCTTTGGAAATTTGTGCCATGGTAGAACATGTTACATTGACCATGGAAGAGTGTTGAAGAAAACTGAAGTGGAGTAGCATGGTCTTGGGTATTCATATGGTTGGTGGACTTTTGAGGGTACAATCTTGCATATTCTCACTCCTTTGGGTGAGTTTTACAAACGCAAGTTTTGTTTTTAGTTTCAATTCTGTCAGCTAGGACTGCCTGTCCTCAATTAGGACAAGCTGGCATGGGAAGTGAAGAGGTTACATGATTGTAGTGGACAAAGAGGAGCATGAATTCTCTCTGCATTTCATCCACCAGCCCCTACAGTGAAGTGGTCAGCAGGGAGGAGAGGTTACAAGGGAGGGATGGTCACCAAAACCTGTCTGTTTGGGGTTTCAATAAATATTTCTAAGGAAGGTAAGCAATATATGTTGAAATTACACAGATCAAGTAGAATGATGCTATGGTAGGAGACAGTGAAGACAGTCCCAGTAAGGTTTGTTGACTCGTGTACATTAACCTGAAGATACATCCATTTTGCAGGTGGGGAACCTCAAGCAATAGTGATTCTACCTGATGTCCGTTTACCTTTAATATGTAAAGTCTATCTGTATTTGGGGCCTTATTTGAGAGAATTAGAGCAAGATATGCTGAGCTGCTGATAATTTCCATCTCCCCTTTGTTTCAAGCTTGTCTCAACGAAGAGTTTTGAAAATGGATGCCTAGATGACTTGGCAGCATCACCCAGGAAGTCTTTGGGACAGCCACCAACCTTGCTGTAATCTACCAGTTCTGAGACCTGTGCTTTATAACCACAAAACTGAGGACTCTTCATTCTTATCTATCACTGGGTTTCAGTCATTGTCTTTTCTTGTTCCAGTGTTGCCCGTTATTTAACAATTGCAATATAACACCTGGCAGATGCTATTTGTGTTTACGGTTTTGTTCTTCCCTTCATCACTGAGAACAGTAAGAGCCTTATTAATACTTGTATGCCATTTGTCCTTCAATGAAGGCAGCTGATGTGCATTCTTCCCCCACTTAGATAAACGCAGTTTAAAGAGATTTGGGTGCTGTTTCTGGTAAGAGGCCAGTGGCTGATTAGTGAACTAGAAGTATACTGACTTCTTCCTTCTTTATATTCACTGCTTTATATTCACTGCATGTTGCAATACCAGTGTAAAGCTCAGATCCAAATATTTAATGATATTTCCATGATTCCACACCCAAATTTTCACTCACAAGTACCTTTACACATGTAGCAGCCTTAGTGAATATTATTTGATTTCCAGAGTTCATCACTGAATCTGAATATGTAGACATAGATGCTAGCTGTGTAGAGATCCTATCCTCACCTTCTAGAAATAATCTTTGATTTCACATATTTTGAAGCACCTTTAAAAATACTTTTATAATTAAGATCAATTTGTTTAATCATTTTTCTGAAAGTTGTTTAGCATGACTTAAAAAAAAATAGTACATATTTGGATTTTTCTTCACACGAAGGACCATGCCTGTGCTGGTATTTATTATATTTGCAAGATGAATTTTCAGAGGAATACCAGAGTCTTTTAAACTCCATTAAACTGATTTTTAGACCTGGCCTGCATCAAGTAATGGATAGAAAAGGGTTACAGCACAATACATCTATAAAAATTCTGCACTAAATCAAACTATGTTGGAACGTAACAGTTGCTGCCTTTGTGAGTGTCATTGTTATTTGCTGATGCAGTTCAGTGCAGTTGAACCACCACAAGGGAGACATTTCAAGAGCTCACTGTTCAAGCATCTCTTGGATGAAATCCATAAAAGACCAGACATGAACTGAGTAATAAATCCTGTAGACATATATGCTGGTGCCATGAAGTTATCAGTAAGCCTATCCACCATTGCAATTAAAGTATCACAGAGGAAGTCTACCAATATTTTTCCTTTTAATAAAAAAGCTAATCATCAAAGTAACAAAGTAAGAGATGACAGAAATTTTTATATAACAATGAAGTTCTATTTGCAATTATTAATATTTCATAATGGTGAAACAGATGACTACCTTTCTCCCTGTTAAAAGCTGAAATATAAAATATATGCTAATGAAGGGCAGGCCCTTGGACTTTTTATGCACCAAGAGGGAAGCATAAAAGATTCGGCATATATACACTGACTTGCTGGCATTCTTAAATTCCATAGGAATGTGCAATAGCTGGTTGTATGTACTTGAACATCTCAAGGCAGTTTGTGATACTGCAGATTGAAGGCTCTCAACTCCTTGAAATCCACAGAAGACTTCCAAGTTTCAATATCTAGAAAGTTTCAGCCTGCGTTTTGCACGGCCACGAGTCAAAAAACATCGAGGACATGATTTTCAGGACTGCACATAATGATGGACAAATAATTCAGAATTTCATGACCACTATTACCAGGCTGTTACAGGAGCAAATCCATCCTGACCTACTTATGACCCACTTAGTCTCTCCCAGGACTTCTGAGGTTTCTCTGACAGCTGTCATCTTTGATAGACTTCTTCCTAATGATCACATCTGAGGATGTGAAAGTTATTTTGTCAAAAACCTAGGTGGCTTGAAAATTAAAACAAATAGTAGAGACAATCTTCAATGGCAGATATGTAACTGGTAATTAAACTGCATTGCAAATAATGAAATCCTAAATCACACATAGGCAAGTTGCAAAGAGCAAGTAGTTATTAGGCGTGCACAGAAGAGCTTTCATATTGTCTCCATAATGATCCATCAGTGTGTTTCTGTATTAACCTTGCTGACCTATGGATTATGGGCAGCCATTATTTGGGCATACAGTCCCTGTCACATGTAGTATTTAATGATTAAGAACAGAAAGATATTATTTTCATATACTTTGCATCTTATTCAACTTTCTTTTCTGGTTGTTCTATTGATTTCACCCTTGTTTTAATGTGAATTTCACTGAACTAAATTTGACCCTTTATTTCTAAGTCTGCATTTTAAATTAGTTTCTCTAGTGGGCTACGGTTCTAGTGTGCATTCAGAGCAGTGCTAGCCATCTCTGTGTTTACATTTTCTTGTACATATCCTTTTCAAAAAAGTGATACTAGCAATGCCATTGTAATGCAGACCGTATTCCTGGTGAAGAGTGCAGGTAAATTTCAGACTAAATTTTGAATGTGTGTTTTGATTCATTTTCCAGTCCCCCAGTTAAAGGGTAATTTCTGTTATACGATGGATGCAGGAAGGATTTCAATGTCTGTGCGTATAAATTTTAAGATACTTGAACAACACGGGACTGAGTCTTCACTACAATTTTGTAAAGTTATTTCCTCCCAAGAAATGGAGAAGGACTGCTGGGTTTTGCAGTTGGCTGCTGGTAGGCAGGGCTATTTTATGTGCCAGACTTCTTCAGAGAATGACTTGAAATAGACTTGCTTCCTCCAGTTGCAGCATGAGATCTTGCGGAAGGGCCATTTTCATTCGTGAGAGGAACTCCAAATGAGTCCTTTCCCTTTGCTGCAGTTTTGGCCAATTGCATGAATTTCCTATAGCTGGGGAAATGCATGCATGGGCCTTTTTCTGCACTGTATTCCAGGAAGAATCAAGGCTCCAGCTTGCCAAGTGAAAATGAAGTTGGCTTTGTTACATGTTGGAGGAATGTTGGAGGAGGGGAAAATGGTCAAGATAAAGACATATTTCAAATTCATTTGGGAGTCAACAGGGTAACAACAGCAAAACCCCTACACCAAGACTATGTGGTACAGTCAGTGCAAGATGTTTCTGAATGAGTTAAAGAATCTGAGTTTTACTACTTATTTCATGCTTTGTTGTATTAATGATGAAATCCACACTAAAATACATCGTGACTTAAATACATGTAGGCCAACAGTTGTTATCTTGACTTAATAACAGTTTTTGTAAAACCTGATTAATTTTTAATTTGTAATACACCTACATTTCACAGGGGTAATCGCATAATCCAGATAATCTGGAGATAATCTATTGATGACCCTAACCTAGACTGCGCTGTGTTGTGTTCTGTAGTCCTGTCCTTTCATGCAGCTATTTTTAACACCATGATTAAGAAAACAGTCTTTGCTATAAATGAAAAAGCATAGTTCCCCATCCCAATTGTAAAAAAATGATTTATACTGATAATAAATTAATGAAATAAAGGCTGAAAGTAGCCTATCAGGAAGGTCAGATGACAACAACATAACTGTGTTGATGCCTTTTATTTATAATGAGGCCCCTTGTCCCATTTCATCAGCTGAAAAATGCCATACTTGTACAGCATATTTTTTTTCTACTTACTGGTTCTTTTCTCTTTTGAGTGGGTGAAGAGAATGTTTGGCCATAGATAAGAAGTAGCTTAATTTTTTAAATATTAACCCATTTTAGACCAACACATGCAAGCACATTGGCCAAATTGCTTGCATACCTTTTAGGTCCTAAGAATAGAGTTGCTGACATTTACTTTTTATAACTAGCTTTTTTAGACAGTATTTAGAGATAGGATAACTCATTCAAAAATGTGAAGAAAGAGAAGAACCACCATTTTGTTAATATAAGATTTGTAGTGTTTTATTGCTAAAGAGATTACAATTAAATAACATTTATCTTTTTAAGTGGTCCGCTGCTTTTCCTGCTAGTTGCAATAATATCTGAGTTATGTCATCAAATCTGACAGTTTGATTCTGTAGTTTGTTTCTTGGATAAAAGGTTGAACTATTTTTTCACAAACATTCTTCCAACAGGTACCTGAGACACTTAAAACAATGTTTAGATCTGCAAACATCTAGATATATTTGGGAAATTGTTACTATGGAAAATATAATAAAAAAACAGGATACAGTTTACCTGAGTTCTAGGATAATTTTGTGACTTAAGATGATACATTATTCCAGTTCTTAAATTTGGGGTAGAAAATTACAGTGCTGATAACATCATCAAGTGCTTGCTGAAATTCTGAATGCTGATAAGAGCAATATTTTTCCTCATTTAGAGCTACCTGGTAATTAAAGTGGCAACCAAAGGAAGTCTGTATACTAAAGTGACTGGTTAATTATTAAAGTGATAATGTAGTATCATCTGCAGAAATGTCTCTGGAGCATAAAAACAAAAAAGCAGTTTTAGACAAATTGATTTTGTTTTCCAGTTACTTTGCTTAAAAAGTTTGCATTGGCCCTGTGCTAAAAGATTAATTGGGGCAATCAAAGATGAGCTGATGAGGTTTTTCATGGAACCAGAGTGAAAATTTTAAAGTTATAAGCCATTCAGTTGTGGAAAGTTCCATCTGAAAAGAAATGATTGGGAATAAATTAAACAGACGATGAAGCAGGAGTAGATAATTACCCAGACTCAACAGAACAAAAAGATATATATTTGCTTTACTGAGAGAATGAGCCACCAGGGACTGACTAAGGCTACAGGTATAATTGATTACCTAAAAAACTATTTCAGTTTCTTTTCTTTTGTCCTATACCCATCTACTCCCTTTCTACCTCCTCCATGTGTACCCTATCTTCTCCTTGTCTTTCAGAACTTAAAGATGCCAACTGTGAGCAGTAGGTATGCAGCCGAACACTGGGGAAATTATCTTCCAAAACAGTTCCCAAAATATCTGCTCCCTGCGGTGTCCTAAGAAATCACAAACAAGAGTGCTGAAGAACAGAAAAGGTCTGGTTTGTGAATGAAAAGGAAGTACCAGTTCAGATGGTGGGTATTTGGGAGGCTGGCTTCTGACAGTAAAGAGCTGTCTTTGTAATAACCAGAAGAGCAAATCCAAATTTCTTTCCTTACTGCTGACACACCCAGGCTAGCAAAACTCTTTCTGTGGGGATATCAACAAACAATGACACATCGATGATACATGCTTGCCACACTGTGAATTTTTTCTTCCTCTTCACGTAGATGTGCTCGCATTACACAAGATGAGCAAGAAAAGGAAAACTTTTACTTTTCAGTCTCCACTCCGTTCTCATCACTAAATTGCATTGGCTAGACTCTGTCAATAAATCATAGGACCTCTTCGGGTTTATGAGCCTTCCACCTGCCAGAGCACCTTGAGTGTTTACAAGATGCCTAACTCTTATCTATTACAAAGAAGAAAGTAAAATTCAGCCTAACCCTTGCTCTAGCTGTTTATCTATCTCATTAGTCAAGCAAATCTGGTTCATGGTGGGTAAATGTGATTCTGATCCCAGAAATTGTTCTGGCATGGACTCGCTGTGCTCTTTTGAAGAGAGATTTGGGATACTCAGTGAAGACCAAATCCATAAGGCTCTGATCTGTTACACCCACTGTAATGAAATGCTGCAATAAGTATCTTCACTGTATTTTATCACACCAGCCAGCCCTCTGCTTTAAGAATCCACTGCTTAATATACAAGGATCTGTGCCAATGAGTGAGAGAGAGCAGGAAGGAGGTAAAATGAGAGGATCAATCATTTGAGATGCAAGGTTGCCTTCAGAAACTTTTCAGAAACTAATTCCATTCTAGAGACAGTGAAAAAGGTGTCGATGCTCATAGCACAGTGAAAGCCTGATTGCTCAGTTGGTGCCAGAATTACTATTCTCTGTTCACTTCTTTTCTCTCTCTGTTAGTCTCTTTCCCACTAAAAATGTCTGACAGAGTAGAAGAGACAGGGAAGGGGAGTAAAGCTGCTGCAGCGACAAGGGGTCTGTTTCTACTACTGTTTTAGGACTCTTACAGTGATGAAAGGCATCTCAACTCCCACTCTGCATTGAAGAGTATGGAAGTGTGTTAAAAAACCTGTTTGTTTAGACAATTCCCTGGCCTGTCAACACCCACATTTCACCCCACATGGTATCTGTTGCTCCAGCAGCTGACTCCTTTAGGCACGTTGAGATGGAAGTTAACATAAGAAAAAGGAACAAGTGAAAACACTCCCCACAACATTTTCAACATGGCAGATGTAACACCATCACCTGCTGCCTGTTGCAGGACCTTATTTATTTAGACATGCACAGATGTGGCCAAGGACAGAGGGAAATGCTAGGACAAGACAGATCTCCAGAAGTGACTGGATAAATCAGGGTGAGTCTTGTTAAGGAAGTGGAGAAACTTGCACCTTTCCAAGAACTTGTGCAGGAGCTGTGATAAGAGGCAAGGCTGAAGGTCTAGCAGCTACAAAGCTCATGTATGAAACAGGCTCCAGGATGAAGGCCAGGACAGCAGTGAAGTCAGGCAGAGAGAAGGAGACACCAAGGGAGATGAAATAGAAAGAGGGAGCAAAAGATCAGCAACACCCAAATGATGCACAGTGATGCAGGAGAACAGCATTTGATTCATGGGCAGCATTTTGTATCTCTTCAGCCAGGTCTGGATTTTTGTGTTATTCACCACAGACAGTAGTTGTAGCTAGGCTGTCAGTTGCCCAGGCAGATGTATTAATATGCAGTTAATGAAAAAATCAATATGCAAGACTGGTAAATGCAAGACTGACACAACTTTGAAATGGTAGTTTGAATCTGACAATTGTGGTTTTTTTGCAATTAAAGTTGGCATTTTTCTACAGACATGGAAAGTGTAGCTGCGAGGATGGTGGCAATGAGGCAATACACTCAAGATTCATACAGAAAAGTGAATCTCTGTCTGAAACATAAACAGTATGGATGAATTTTTGGAATCAGGACACTGAAGAAATCTTCCCTGCCATATTAAAACAAAACAGCTTAAAAAGAGTCTGTGGTGGCTTGCCTGTGGTGAGCAGAGAGGCTTCCCGGGAGTAACTGTGCTCTGGTCCCCTGAAATTACCAGCTGGAAGGTAGGCAGCTCCACGAGGATGCCACAGCAAGTGACCCATGCAAGTGTTTCCTCTGCTGAGATGGAAAACTTAGCTGTACTTTGTTGTGATAATGACTTCTGACACGCTCGTGTTTGTTTTATACACTTTTTGATAAGAGGCAAAGACCTATGTGCACCGTAGAGTGGCACCTACCACTACAGTCATCAGCCACTATCTGTGCTGGAACATAGACTGCAATGTGTTTGCACTGCACACTTTTCCATTGTTTTCTTAAAAGAAGAATCTACTTATTTCCACTTACTGCATTGAAAAATGTGCCTGCTGTGGGAATAATACAAAACAGCCCCATTTTTAGCTTCTCATAAAAATGTATTAAATATAAAATGCCAGCTTGAAGGAGATGTCTATATTTAGTTTTTAGTGTGAGTGCGTAACTCCTAGATGTATGCACTTGAGGTGAGGTATTTTTTTTAAGCCATTGCTTATATTGGCCATACTCTGCAGAATTTCTATGAATGCATCACACATTTTGCTCTTTGTCTTTATAGATTTGCCAGGTTTTCCAAAGAAATAAAGTGTAGTCTTCTGCAATCCTCATAGTCCATGAGTTCAGCACGTTTCAAAAGTACAAATACATAATAGCACACGAATATTCACAGCTATCGTCAAAACCATAGTACATCACTGTGAAATTAATACCAAACAGAAGGGACTTCCCACTGGAAAGCTGGTGCAAGCAGGCTTAGGCAGACTGTTCCTCTATCCAATCGTTTGCAGTCATGTGTGTCACGCAAAACTGGCACAACTTGTTAACGGGCATAATGTCACTGCAACGAATCACTACATCCGTAACTACAAAAGCACATATGTACACCAGATTGTAGGAAATACAAAGGCAGACATATTAAGAACAAAATTCTTGGCCAACACAGTTTACCATAAACTCACATGTTTAAGTATCAAATAGTAATTATAAATACTTCAAATCACTTTCCTCTTTCAACATAAAACACTTTCACAAAGATTTTTTTCAGCACTACCAATGGGAAACGAGCAGAGAGATAGATTTAGGCTGAACTCTCCAAAGTGGCACAAATCAGTGTCACTGCAGACAGAAATAGCTCTGTTCTTCCTGCAGTTAAAGAAGTTTGTGCGATGGATGACTGCGGCAGCTGTGCTGGGGAGGTTGCACCACCACATGAATGGGTACAAGTGAGGGGAAAAAAGCCCTGCGAGTCTCTCTTGATGGCCAGTAAAGCCACAGTTAAATGACATTGGAGTAGAGTTGCATTTTGTGTTTTTGCAGGTTTGTTCCCACACCTTCAAGCTGTAACTCTGAATTAATTAGGTAAAGCAGAATAGTAAAATGGTTTTAAAATATAGTATGCCAAAAAGAAAAGCATTTAACTTCTGTGCACTAGTTTCTGTGGCAGGCTGAGGGATACCATTCATGTTTTTGCAAAATGTGGAAATGATACTTTGCATGTTAAGCTCATCAGAGCCAAATGTCACAGTCCTATAAGATGTACGGAACTGCTGGAGATGCAACTGCTGCTAGAGTGTGTAGGGGGTGTAACAAGGAACTTCTGAGAGACCATTCTGCAGTCCATTGCCTGGCTCTGTTCCTGTTCTGGCTTGATCCTGACTTTCTCCTGTCTGCCTTTCATGCCTGCTGTTTTCACAAAGGGCATTTTCCAAAAGTTGATTCAGTACCCTAAACTGTTGGAACTCTATTTTCCTCATTTATTTCTTCTTTGTTTCCTCGCCGTTCTGCAGGTAAAAATATGTTGTAACAAACTTGCTCCTCTGTAGAATTTACTGTATTCTTTTTTACCAAAATTAACTTTTGGTTATTCACTTGGGTCTGGCTTTTAAACAAATAAAATGCATTGTTCTATGTTTAGATGACTAAAACGATGTTGAAGTTATATATTAATAATAGGCAGAGCAAACCAGCACAATAAGCTTCCTCTTGACAAGAAAAGCTTTCTTGTTCTGGATGAATAATGCAAATTGGAGAAATAACACCGCTCCTGCATTTTATGCGTAGGCAGATAATGTCCCATCCTTCAGCAAATGCATTAGAAAAACAAGAACTCTTTCGGGAAGCAGCCATCTCCCAGAATAGAACATTGTGTTCTTGCCACAGGAGAAGGATCTTTCCAAGTAAGTTAAAGTATTATCAGCTTTGTGTTTTAAGGTTTCGATGTGCAGCTGGTTAGGGTGCCTTGCCTTTGCAGTCGTGACTGAGTTGCTGCAGCAGGAGGAGTTGCAAACGAATGGTCCTCCTTACTGTCAGTAGAAAGATCTGGCTCCAAACGGCTTGTGCCTTCCCCAGCAGGTAGGAAAACAGGGTGATGCTTGACCTGATAAAGCAATGAAATAAAGCTGTAGGAGGTGCAGAATGTCTCACAAGTGTATGCTTCATTACCAGCGCTTGGTTTACTTACTGACAGCAATCTTCCCAGCAGGTCCTTAGAAACCGTGATAATGTTCTCTGGAAAGAATCAAGTTATGCCTCCTTTTAATGAAAAGAGTTACTCTGATTTGCAGGCTTCGAATGCTCAGAGGTTCTCAGACTCTTCAAGGGCTCACGAGAGGAAGTCCCCTCTGCCTTGGTCAGCTCAGCACATCCTATTTCACAGAAAAACATAGTTAGGCTGGTGTTAAAGCCATGGATTTTTATACATATCACCGAAAAAATAACATGAAAAAAAGTCCACAAGCCTCACACTATAAGCTCTTTCAAGCAGGGAGTTTCATGAAAGCATTCCTTTAAATATTCACAGGATATAAAAGAGTATGTGTGTATGCAACATACAGGAATGAAACATGCATGCTGCCTACAATTGTGTCGTATTTTAACCCAGAAGCCAGTGACTAAGCACTAGACAGCCGCTCGCTCACCCCTCCCGTTCTCCCGCAGAGGGACGGGAAGGAGAAATGGACAAAAGGGAAAACTCATCAGTTGAGCTAACAACAGCTTATTTAGACAACAAAGGACAATATGACTACTACTACTACTACTTCTACTGATAATAAAAATTATAAAAATGAATACGCAAAACAAACTATATACAATACAATTTTCTCACCACCCGGTGACAGAGTCAGAGCCAGTCGCCGAGCAGCAATCGTGGAACCCAGAACTTGCCGATTTTACGAATTTCATAAAACTCCCGAAAAAGACTGTACTCCTGGAAAAGTTCAAACCCCAGAACAAAAGAGGATTTGAATGCACGGAAAATCAAAGAGCAGATCCCTGCTCACCCGCCAACCGCCATTCATAAAACTGAGCATGATGTCCACTGTGTGGAATATTTCCACTGGCCAGTTTGGGCTGGCTGCCTGGCTGTGCTCCCTCCCAGCTTCTGCATGCCTGCTCGTTAGCTGAATTTGGGAGGTTGGAAAAAATGTACTAAATCTGAAACACAGCAGCTACTGACAGGAAAATTAATTCTATCCCGGCTGAAACCAGGAAAAGACGGATACATTTTTAGGCTGTTCTGAACTACATAGTAGTTCAACTATTATTATTTATGTTTGTAAAGTTACTGATGTATAGAAAAAACCCAAACCTAAGTGTCTCTCCCTGAACTATTTAGGAAGTAAATGCAGACAAGGTAGGATGTTCTGCTACTCCCATAGATAATGTCACCATTTTTCTTTTCGCTTTCTTCATCTTAAGTATGTGGGTGGTGAAGAGAGCTGATTAACGTGTCTGTGAGACCACAAATAAATTGGGTCTCTGGAAAAGATCTAAATATAAAGAAGGCAACAAGGCAGCATGGACAGATACAGAAAGACGGAAAACTGGAGAAGGAAATAACAGAGGCAGCTACCCCAGTATTTTTGACAGCTCAGTGTTGAGTGTGGGGAAGATCGAACGCGATCTGAGATGAGGCCAAAGAGAAGATTGAATGTTCAAATGTAGTTTGAAGAAAACCACCTCACTGCATTAGAAACACAAAGTTAAGATTTCTCTCTGGGATTGTGTAATATATATGTGTTGTATGTGGCATAAACAAAACAGAAATCATTCAGTTATTGAGCACGATTTTCCCTCAGAAGTATAATGAGAAGTACGCCTAAGCAGAAAACACCAGAAGTTGTTAATGCCCCCAGGAAATCTGCCTCCCAGGTAATGGTTCAGTCATGTCTGGTGAGTTTTGTGTACACGTTCACAGATGTCCCCTGTCCCTTCCTCCGCCGGGGCAGTGACTGCTGGGTCCCAGCCATCCGCTCCATGCCCTGGTCTGTACCATGTCTGCACACCCAGCTGCATACCCACCGTTTCTCTACTGGCATAGTCTGGTGACCTGTTGGAATTGTGTTTGGGGTCTTGCACTGGACCACAGCATTGCCTGGTGACCATTTTTTGGCTCACTGCCTAGACTGAAGATTTATTAAAATTTTCATGAGAATTTACATGAGACTTTTCAAAAGGAAAATAACCTAGAAGCTCTGACTGTGATTTATGGTTTTTGAAACTCGTGAGTCAGAGTGAGGCAGAAGAGACTGAGAACATAGCAGTGAAAGTTCTTTCTTATTGTTTCTCACTTCATCTAGCAGGAAAGTAAAACTGACCCTCAGTTGCCAAGGTTTGGTTATTTTCTCTGAGTTACTGGTAAACATGATTTTCATCATGACTCTAGACTCAGCAAGGCATCTGGCTAGCACATAAAAGCTCCCTCAGTATTATGTTTGCTCCTGAAACACATAGAGGGAAGAGACAGTGCCAGCTGCTAGTCTTGTCTGTTTGTGTTGCTGCAATGCTTTGTGGCTCGACCACATAGTCTCTGCTCACACCCAGCAAGTCAGCGATAGGCTGGGCATAGAAATCGGGTTTATCTGTGCACTGTGGGCTGGACTACTTGCCTCAGTCCCATTGTTTTACAGAATTCACTTCGGGATGAACTATTGCAAGGCATTGTCTACGAGGATCAGAACAGAAATGTAAAAGCCTCCATATACAACCTATTCTTTGGCAACAGCGTATACACGAAGAACCAATGGAAGGCCTCAGTATTTTGCCTGGGCCAGTGTGCTTTCCTAGTGCATGTGTCTTCAGCAAAAAGAAAAGTGTTACAAAAGAACAGAAGAGTGTGCCTTCATACTGATTCTCATCAGAAAATTTGCATTTTTGCACCTGAAGTGTCACCGCTAAAACTAGAACTAGTCTAAAACTAGAACCTAATTTGAGTCTGTCAGTGTAAGTGCTGCAGTTTTCTAACTTGTATTTTGCTTACAAACTGTTTTGTTAATGTTGCTTTTAAAATCTAATTTCCTGCAGTTCAGTCAACAACAGGTCAGTTTATAGCATCTTTGCATCTTTGGGTGAAGTTATTTAATCTAGAAGGGTGTAACCTGGGTTTATTTTCATGGAATCACAGAATCGCAGAATCAATCACAGAATCACAGAATGTTCAGGGTTGGAAGGGACCTCTGTGGGTCATCTAGTCCAACCCCCCTGCTGAAGCAGGGTCACATACAGCAAGCTGCACAGGACCTTGTCCAGGTGGGTCTTGAATATCTCCAGAGAAGGAGAATCCACAACCTCCCCGGGCAACCTGTTCCAGTGCTCCGTCACCCTCAGAGTGAAGAAGTTCTTCCTCATGTTCAGACAGAACTTCCTGTGCCTCAGTTTGTGCCCATTGCCCCTTGTCCTGTTGCTGGGCACCACTGAAAAGAGTTCGGCCCCATCCTCCTGACACCCACCCTCCAGATATTTGTAAGCATTTATTAGGTCCCCTCTCAGCCTTCTCTTCTTCAGGCTGAACAAGCCCAGCTCCCTCACCCTTTCCTCGTAGGGGAGATGCTCCAGTCCCCTCACCATCCTTGTAGCCCTCCGCTGGACTCTCTGCAGTAGCTTCTTGTCTTTCTTGAACTGCGGAGCCCAGAACTGGACAGAGTACTCCAGGTGGGGCCTCACTAGGGCAGTGTAGAGGGGAAGGAGAACCTCCCTCGTCCTGCTGGCCACACTCCTCTTGATGCACCTCAGGATCCCACTGCCCTTCTTGGCAGCCAGGGCACACTGCTGGCTCATGGTCAACCTGTTGTCCCCCAGCACTCCCAGGTCCCTCTCCACAGAGCTGCTGTCCAGCAGGTCCACCCCAAGCCTGTACTGATGCATGGGGTTGTTCCTGCCCAGGTGCAGGACGCTGCACTTGCCCTTATTGAACCTCATCAAGTTCTGGGAAACAAATAATGTAAAGGGCTATTTGGAGAGGCTAAGAAAGTTCTGTGGCTCTGCTTCTAGTCCAACAACAAAACAACTGCCTGCCCTGTCACAGCTTACATACTTTCCTTTTGTAGCAGCTCTTAAATAGTGTGAAATTTACAGCAGTAGCATTTCGTGTGGAGCTATAGAGAACTGTCCAGGAATGTAACAGCAAGAATCAGTGATTTTCAAAAGCAGAGGAAAATATGAAACACCCTCTAATAGTAGAACACATGTTCAATTTCTGTTAAAGCAGACCAATAATGTAAGTATAATTGATTTGAAACCTTCCTTATGAAATATGGAAGATACACATAAAAGTTGTGGTGTAGTACTATAACAGAAATCGTGAAGAGCAAAAACTCAAAGGAGTGAGAGAACACCAGTCTAAGAACCAGAACTTCTTTTGCATTCTGGGCAGAAACACAAATTTCATCGTATGTCTGTCAAAACTTGTACAAGAAGCAGCTGAATAAAAAGTAACTCAAAACACATATGTGGTAAGACCGTCTAAAGATTAAATTTCCAAATATCCTTGGGGAATATTCTTCTAAAGAATATCTAGTTTTGAGACGAACTGAGTTGTTAGTCAAGGTGTCAGTGGAGAATTTTCGACTTCATTACATTTTGAGTTCTTTAATACCCAGACAGTCAAGTCATGCTAAAACTGGCTACAATGTGTCTGCATAACTTTAATAGAAGAAATTCCTAAAGCTGCAAAATACCACTGAGCACAGAAAACCAAACTGTGTTGCTGTTACTTATCCTGAGTAGTAGTACTCCTTGAGTGGTCCACTGAAAACATTAGAAGCATTTGCAGAATACACTGATACTTAGTCTGACTAACGTGTGAATGGAAGGAACGAACAGTTTGTCTGGTCAATCCCATACCTTCTAACAGGTGTGCAATAGTGTGATGGTTGTAAAGACACAGCTTTTTGGGCAACTGTTCAACAACTCCAACACCATAATCTGCTTGCAGCCTTGGAATTTACAGTGGCCTATACTGTTGTGAACACCAAGCCTTGTCATCAGCAGCAAATCAAGAGAATACACAACCCAGTAGAGCTTTGAGGCTGGAAACATCCCACATTTCATCAGAAGTGAAATGTAAAGCTGCACCCCGCTTTTCATTTTAATCTTTGCATCAATAGGTAGTTTGTGCCTACTGAAAGACCCCTGTACGAAACAAGGTGCTGTAGAGAAGCAACCTTCTCCAAGTTGCATATTAAAATTAATGGAAAGTGACCTGTAATCATGCATATTTTAAAGCAGCTTGTGCTCGTCGTGTTCCAGCTACAGGCTCAGTTTAATTCTACTATTAGTACAGACAACAACCATGTTCACTTTCTGTAAGTACAGGGAACTTCGGCCATGCTAGCCCTGTCTAAATTTGCCTTTATTCTTTGCTCAGCCTAAATTTAATTCCCTGTGCCTGGTGTTTCCTGATGCCTAGATGTACGCTTCCTTAGTATCTATGAACTTCTGAGGCTAACAGAAAGTTCACTGCATGGCTCAGACCTGGAGATTTATGTATTAATTAGACTAACTCTTCGCCTGAGTTTTATAGGGCAGCAGATGACATTTGCTTACGGTACTTATGTCTCACGTAATTCAACGGATAACGTGGGTGATCCTCTCCAAGCATGCTGCAAACCAGCTGTGTATAAAGAGTACCTTTCTTGTGCTTGAGCTCTGTGTGTTCCAAGCCACCATGTAACACACACCTTGAAGCACAGTGCTCTTGGAGGATAGCCCTTGCAGAATCAAACCAACTGGAGGAGCATGTGGAAGTGTAGAAATCCTGAAAAATCCCTCTCATTCTGGCAGTGGCACATGCTCAGTGTCCTGGCTGGAGGCCAAAGTCCTGGCTAGATCTCAGCTTACACTGACTTGGGGGCTCTGTATACAGAGGCAGCCCTCAACCCTGTGGTGGTCTTCACAAGCAGACAGAATTGTGTCCTGCGTTATTTCAAGTTGTGAACAAAACGAATGTACCTTACCAAGTAACAGAGGCGATACGTGCAATGGATTTTGTATGGAAAGTAAGATCTTTCTCTCCTGATGTCTGCAGCCAGGTATGGTATTAGTGGCAAAGAAGAAGAAGGAATAGTGTGTCAAGCTGTTTGGTGCAGTGATAACCTTTGTTTTTGCCTAATAACTGTAGAGAGGTGATGTGAGAGAGGCCTCACATTAGAGCCATCATATAGGACAATTTCCTACAGTATTCCTTCCTCTTTCTGCTGAAAATGTAGTCATTGGTGGTGTTTGTGAAAATGCATTTCTTTCTGAGGAAGTCTGGCATTCTTAGCTTTCCAAGCACTCATCCAAACCACAAAACCGTAAAATGAAGCTGTCTTAAACATTTTGTGAAGTACATTTTTTTCTCACAGGGAAAGCCCGTGCAAAGAGACATTGCAAACACAAACTGCTTAAATCCTGTCTGACTTGCAGAGAATGTGTTGAACCTGATTAATGTAATAACTTCACTGATAAAGATAGCTTCGCTTAAGCTTAAGAATGTTTTCAGACTATCATGGCTGCTAACCTTTGTGAAAGGTTGTGGTCTGAAAAACAAGACAATTAGTTTGTCAAGTTACTAAGTTACACATCTGGATTTTGTTTCTAAAGTCTGGTTTTGAAAGTATTGAAAGTCTCCTTTACAGTGCTTTTGACCAACTACTCAAGAGTTTGAGAGTGTTATACAAGCGTGATTAAGGATTTACCACCTTTATCTCAGTTTAGGCTCAGAGTGTGTAAGATTCAGGTGCAGAAGAGTTTTTCTTATTGTCTTATTTTTCTCTCATTCTATCAGTTAACTTTATTTGGTTGGTTTCTAGTGAGTCTTCTATTTAATCACATTGGCTTTTTTAGCCCTCCAAGCCTGCAAGGGGCAGGCAGCACTTTATAAGACAATTTCTCTTCACTATTAATTCAGAGAATGAAATGCCCAAGTCACACAAATTTGTTCAGTGTTTCGATTTTACCTTTATCACTACACTTACCAAACTCAATGGGAGAAATACCATTGATATAGAAATTATGTTTTGTTGAATATTTCACCTGGTATGATGGCCTCCATCCTGTTTCCCATTGTTGCTCTAAGTGATACATTACTCTGTAAAATCCTCTTGTTGATTCCAGTGAACATTTCATAAAACAAAATAGCAAAAGTTGGACCTGAAGACATTGGACCAAATAGCTTGTTCTACAGCTCCACTGAAATCCATCACCTGAGGGATGAGCTTGGCCAGTTGGTTCAATCTTTGCAGTCACTTGCCATATAATGGTCCAAATTTCCATTGATAAATCACGGAATCGTAGAACAGTCCAGGTTGGAAGGGATGTCAAAAGTTCATCTGGCCCAACCTTTAATGGTTCCAGAGCAGTCTTCCGTTTTGTAGCAGTCTTGCAAGCATCCATAATTTGACATAAGCTTAAATTCGTGTGGTGTACCACCACTCATCTGCAAAGCATCCAGGAAAGTGTAACGTTCAGCTCTTGAAAAGGTATTTGCACTTATGGAAATGATTTAATAGGTTTATCTGTTATTGTTATTATGTCAGAGCTAAGAGATTTCAACTAGTTTGGTATCTTACCGGGTAAAGCATTCTGCAGATACGCAGCAAGCTCTGTCAAGACCTTAGGATTTACGTTATTATCTAAATGGAAAACAAAGAGCAAAAGGAAAGCACAATGACTTTCAAAATGCCTTGTAGCAGAGCCAGGAATGAGAAGCCAGTTCTTCGAAATTCTCTTCTCTGAGCCTGTCTATCTTGCCATATTATCTCATCAAGATAAGCAGATTAAGTTAACATCTTGTCACATGAAACAGCTCCTACATGTAAATTATACGCCTGTGTGTCTGTATATGTATGTAAGTGTAGGTATGCCGATGCACACCTACATATATCCATACAAATTATTAGAGTTTTCTTGGGTAGATGAGATACATTGCCAATGAGCTTTGACTTTCACATGAAACAGAAATACATTGACTACCTACTTTCAGGATAAATAGTGGTATGTTTTTATCCCTTCTGTTCCTTTTTTGTTTTCTGGTCCAGTAACTTCACTTGTCTTTCTGTTGTCTGCAGAATACTACAGAAAAAAGCGCTCGAAACAGTAGCATTTCAGGAGCAAGCCTGGTGCCATCCCACAACTGCATGATCTTTGCCTTACCTTGATCTATATTTTTTCAACTATGTTACACAAGCTTAAACCACTATGTAGCCATTATTTACACACACAGAGGCTGTATCGTTGCCCTTGCCAAGATATGTAGGCATATGAATACATAAACTGATGTCTTTGTACTTTTGAAAATGGTAAAGAAATTAGGTATCTATCTGCATGTTTGGACATTACATACTTTGAAAATCTGATCGTGAGATATCAATACATCGTTTCTGTAATACATAAAATGAAATACATAATCGGTGTAATTATAAAAAATCTTGACTATTTATATATGTAATCATTTGCAGTAGGAGAACAGTACCTAGTGTGGGACAATCAGGATAGAAATTTTTCCCTTCTTGTCTGTCCTGATGCAAGAACTTACGAAATCCTCAGTTCTGGCTGTTCAAACCATCCCTGGAGGTCTGTCCGGCATGTGATGACATGGAAACTATTTTCAACCTTTATTTTTTTTTAATGCAGATGACTTTATAATATTGGAGACAAATTAAACTTTGTTCTTTGATATACTGAAGGCTTCTAAAATGTGTCTACAAAAGCGTAACAAAGTTCTTGACTCTCTCCCAGCTGTTCTCTTTCATCTCAACTTCTCTCCCTGCCCCTCCCCCTTTACTTGAGCTTGAGCAAAGGTGAATTTTTATGTATTAGTTTTGAAGGGCCCACATAGATACTGATGACCTGAAAGTGCACAGACTCTCTTAGCTACGGAGGATGTGCATTTTACTGTTCAATATCATGTTTTCTTAAGTATTTACTTGACTTTCAGTGAGTAATACAACTCCTATACCACCAAGAACTGTTTTTAACAGTATTTTTCCCAGTAGCATGTCCCTGAGGTGATACCAAGGGCCTGCATTTTTAGAGGTCCTACTCTGCTCTGCAAAACCTTGACAACTTTTTTCCTTTTCCAAAGGGATATTTGCAAGCAGGATTCTGGCAGATGTGGTCCACCACCATGAGCTCCAGAAATATCTCAAGTGTTTCTGGGTTCCCCCCCCAGCTGCCTAACCCCGTTCCTGTGCCGGAGGCGTGCCATCCACAGTGCCAGCAGCAGGGATGCGGGTTTTTGTGGTTCGCTGTCAGGTGTGTTGGCTTCAGCTGCTGTCGATGGAGACATTTACCAGGCCATGACAAGACTGACCCAGGTCTCTGCCAAAACCTGTGGGAGCAGATGCCAGACTACTTCTCAGCAGACTCATGGTGTAGGGAGCTCTGATTGCTTGCACACATGTGCACACTCACATACACACAGCACTTTATTCATTAATTCTTACTGTTGCTGCGGCTCTTCATCAACTGCAGCTTCGAAGTACCAGTGTTCAGATGAAAATGCTAACAATAAAGTAGCTAACACTTGTCAAAGTTGCTTACAGAAGTTTGTGTGTAATTGGCAACTTGAGATCACGTGCAAATCAAGCTCCCATTTCGTTCCAACAGGACATTAAATTTTGATAAATTTTGTAAGCGATTACCATAAAGTACAACTGCCAGCACAAAACGTAGCAATGATCATGAAACCCTGTAGTACCCTGTGCTGCTGAACCCCTGCATTTTGCATTTCTTAGAAACATTTACCTTCTGTTTGAAGAAGAGGATCCCCTACAGCATTTTTTTTCATTTTGATGATGCGAATAGCATAATGATTCAGTCCCGTAGCATTTCTAAAGGCAAACTGCTAGCATGGAGGAGCTGTGAGAAAAATTAGATCTGACACCTCGCCGTATTCTGAAGCTGACAAAAAAAAGACCTGCAAGGTTTTTGAAGCAATAGCAAATGGCCATAAATGATTACAATGGACATGAGCATCACAACTTCAGGTGTAAAAGATGAGTTTGAATATCCTGCCCACACAAACACGTGTTCCAAACGTTTGCATTCCCCCTGCTGGAAATCTGGATTGAAATACAGTTGTTCTGAAACTCCTGCTGTTTGGATTTAGTGAGTGTGACTTAAGTCGCTATGATTCCTTCTGCTTTTGGTATGCTGCTGCTTTCTGCTTCCAAAAGCTCTGTTCTGCAGAGAGCAGCAGCCATTTTACAGGGGGCTCTTACAGCCTGCAGCAGAAGACAGGCATAGTGTTGGCTGTATTTTTAACACATTTCAGAGTGCTTCATGTAGAAGTTGTTTGCTTGTTGTAAACAGACATTTGTACTGCGAGAAGTTATACCGATACAGGTATATTTATTCAGGTATATCTCCAGCTGAAATGGATTTAGATACCATTGTTACGTCTTGTGATTGAAAGGGAAAGTTGCTGTTTCTTATTCTGTCATCCTCTTTTCAGATTTAGAAAACATTAGCAGGAAATTTTAACCAGCTTAACCATCTGTGAATTTTACATCGAAATTTTTTTCATTAGAAAATGTCTGCAATCTTTCACATAAAATTTTTCATGAAAAAAATACCTTTTTTCTGATTCACAAGAAAAAAATCCATTTTATTGCACAGGGATTCCTTTCTGGTTATCCACACTGTGTAATGTTTCATTTTATGTTAATTTAATTTTAAAACAGCTTTATCAAAAGTATTTTTTTCTGGAACTGGCTCTAACTTGTAATGACATAAGAAATGGACATTAAAAGCTCAAAAGAAAAAGATAACATTGATCTTAATGACACTTAAAAAATCACTGGCTTTTAAATAAATAAGCACTACATACCTGGAGCAAATGCTGGTATTTTTTACTAAGCTGTTGTTATCAGGAGCTACAGTGATGGGCTACAAAGCTTTCCTTCCTAGGACGGAAAAATACAGGCAAAGTTTTGTTGCTATTCGTGCAAAGCTCTATCAAGTTCCAGGGCGATGATAATGGAGAAAACTGATTTTGAAAGGTTTTAAGGACAGAGTGTTTAACAATACTCCTGCTTGTACTGTCCAGAAGATTGCTTTGATAAGCATAGAAGCTGAAGCAGCTGAAGATTTAGAAACAGACTGTTTAGACATTGTATTACATACTTCTTAGTAAAATACAGTTCACAGTTTTGCCTTCTCTAATCAAGAACCAGCTGGACTGGGGATGAAACAGCTCTGAAAAGATGCAGAACACCAGAAATTAAAGGGTTAAAACTGAAGCTGTATCTCAACTGTAATGCAACTGTCAGTTGAATGATAATAATATACTTTGCATTTGTGTGTTATAGCTCCTTCCAACCCATCCTCTTAAAAAACCCTAATATTAAGCACTTCATATTGCCAGCTGATTCCCATGTTTTGTTAGTAATATGTGTGCCTGGGGACTATGCCGTTTTTGTAGCTGGCTGTTCATGATCTCAGACGACTTGCTGTCAGCGCATTTTCCTGTCTCAGGTTGGTGGGGACAAGAAGGAAACATACAAACGACTTCAGTGAAACCTCTACTCTGGATAAAGTCTATAGGGGATACATAAGTCAGCGAAGAGGCTGCCCAGTGAGGTTGTGGAGTCTCCATCTTTGGAGGTACTCAAAACCCAACTCTACATGGTCCTGAGAAGCCTGCTCTCGGTGACCCTGTTTCGAGCAGGAGGCTCCTTCCAGCCTCAGCTGTTTTGTGGCTCAGCAGAGGTATGTCGGCTTTTGCAGCCCCAAAGTGAATCGCACAACCTGGGAAATAAATGCCAGCACCTTGGTTGTCACTCTCTGCCCTGAGTAAACCTGCAAAGATTCCTAGAGCCTACAAGTGTAGATCTTACATAACGGGGCCCAATTTTCAAAATAGCTCAGCGTACAATTGCTGCCATTTATGAATACAGATCAGGAAGCTGCTTGATATTTTGGCAAATCCATTCCATGTCAAGAGCCTGTCTTAATTTCAATGGCCCTATGTTTCTTATCAAGAACTTAAGGAGATGGCATTTTTCCTTGCAACTATGATTACATATATATGTATATAACACTAAATAAATATATATGTAACCATAAATAACATTGCCCTCAGTTGTTGTAATGTAATAGGTCCTGCAATCACAACCACACATTGTGTCACATCTGACATGTACCTTAATACATGACTCCTGTGGCACTGTACCACACAGGGTTCTTCTTAAACGAGACTCGTAAATCTACCTAATTGGACAGTCTCCATTATCTGTAGAGTAAAAAAGAACAGTGAGATGCTCGTGCTGTGCTTGTGTTGACTGCTTAGTTAAATGATTACATCTGAGTTAGTATCTAAACATGTCAGTTCCCAAGTACGCTACTCCATAGCAGAGTCATCTCCTCCTGTCTTAACAAATGCAACAACATAATGGGGCCTTTGTGTCGGCTGGGATACAAAAGCTGTTACATTATAATGGTTTGACTAAAAAGATTTCTTTTCCTTTTTTAAAACAGCCTAATGCGCGGAGACGGTCTGAAATGAATAGCGCTTCGCACATTGAATCTGAGATTGTACTGCATGGACAATAAGACAAGGAAATCATAAAAAAACCCTTCTTAGTAACGAAAAGTGAACACTCAGGTCTCAACTACTGCGAGTACTCTTGCAGAACAACGGGTGCATATCACAGCCTCAGAGTTCTCTGTAATTGCAAGAAATACACATTTCACAAGACACTGCTTGTGCTTCTGGTATAAGGAAATCATCAAGAAATTAACGAATAAAAGGTTCTTTTTTTGTGTAAAGTGAAATTCTGATGAAGGTATCCTAGTGTCGGTAGCAAACTTTTTAAAGTTATGAAAACAGTGAAATAAGAGAGAGAATCTGTCCTACTTCTAACATAATAAACAGCCCATTAAAACTTAAAAATGACAGGCTATGCTCAGACTATAGTCAAGTTAGGTCTTCGCAACCCAAAGAAAAATATAAATGATGTTGAAAGGTATCCTGTGAAGCGAGCAATCTTATCTGCTGCCTGCCCCAGGCTGCACTGACTCTGAGTCTAGAAGAGAATATATTTGAGCTCTGCCAAGATTTTGCAGCAAATTAAAATGGAATAACTGAATGTATTTTTCAGTATCGGCATACTCAAGCACTTGGATGATCACTACGTTGTGTGAAATTTCTAACTGGTATGTGGAATTTGGTTGCTATTACATGAAGTGGTTTAAGAGTTGTTTTCTGGATTTAGTCCAATTATAGTCAAGGCTGCTGCTGCTGTACATCATTTGAGTGTTATGGAAGAATCTCTGCTAGGCTGACTACCCTTGCAGTGCTTTAATCGTGAAAGCTCTTCCCCAGCTGAAGAGCAGAAACAGCAATATAAATTGCTGAAGCAGCCATGACAAAGCTGCTCCTGAGTCATCTTCATATTCCTATTAACCCTGGGTGGTCCAACAGCTCTCCATTTGCCTGTCTTGTTAATCCCCACAAAGATCCATGTTTCCGGTATTTATACAGTGTAAATGGGTGAAACGTGAACATCAGTGGGAGTTTTGCTGTTGCTGTTCACCGATACCCCAATGGTGACCGTGTTAAGTGCAGCTTGGGCTCTGGGGTTACACAACCTTGGCACAGAAGCAGATGCACAGCCTGGTGCCCAGCCACTCGTGTCTTGAACAGCACAGCACGTAAGACAATGGTTCCTAATAGGAATGACACAATGCCATAGCCCTGTGTGTCACAAAAACAGGCAGGCTGGGACATTATCGAGCCACAAGCTTCAAGGCCACAGCTCTTCCAAAAGTGTCCACAGGTGGCTGGGATCTTAAGCCCCTCGCTATCACATCACATGTCACATCACCTCTCTCATCTGCTGGGGATGCTTCCAGCTCAGCAAAACCCCATCGTGCAGAACCCGTCTCATCTCCTCTTGCTCGCTTTCAGCATGCAAATGTGCAGCACAGCTCCTGCCTTGGCTTGCACGACTTTCTGGCTCAGTCTGGCACCTTGCTAAGAAAAATAGCCCAGAATGGGTGCAGTGCAACAGTTTCTGTGCTCTGGCTCCTCTTGTGGTCACATTTATGCTGCATCAAAGGTGCCTTTGTGTGGTTTAATCTACTCTGCCAAAGGGGACTAGAAAAGCACAGTGACTGCTCAAGACTAGTAAGTCTTCTGGAAAAGCTCTCAGTATGAAGCACAGAAGACGGAGTGTGGAGATCCTAATTAACATTATCCGATAAAAACTGTAACGGGGGTAACTGAAGGAAGGATTTCCCCTGCAGATTAGTATTTAGTGGGTTAGCCAGACTCTGTACATTTTGTTAATAGACTTCATGGTCTCAAAGAGAATTCACAAACAGAACTATGTGCTCGAAATTTAGGGATGAATTGCTTTTCAGTAGAGTCTTACTGAGAGCACAGATCACTTGCACAAAATTTCAATATAGGCTCCTTCATTATATACAAACCTAAACTCTAAAAAAAAAAAAATCACAAAAAGAATTGTTAGAACTCAAAAATGCCCTACACTGTGCTGTGCAATATCTTATTAAGGGTCACGCTGTTAGCCAGATTTTCTGGAACATCACAACATACCAGCAATGATTTTTCCCCCTGTAAACCACTTTCTAAGCTCAATTAGTGCAACTATCCTTTAAAGGAACTCATCACTACTTTCCAGTTAAATATTTTGTTGTTTTTGCAACCAGTAATCTTCATGAGATGATCACTTTCCTTCAAAATGATGCAATTTTTCACTGCACATATAAACAGAAAATTGAATTTTCCCTCCTCTTGTCAAAACACTCTTAGGTTTTCAGTCTTTAACGAAAACTCAGATTTTCAGTGATTCTCCCCCCCCAAATACTAAATTTACCATTTTATAATAATAGAAGTTAATAAAGTAATCTCTATAATGTGATCTAATAGATCTTACATAATGCCAGAAATATTAATGTGTGCAAGTTACCCAAATGAAATTGTTATTGGTCTTAGATGTATTTGTGTGAATTCAATATTTCTTAAAAGATCTATGTGATTATGCTCCCTTCTGTTAGATTAGATCATGAACATTCTTTCTTCAGAGATACTCATGCTACGTAAAATGCAGAGGACAAAACCAATCAGTGCTTCCAGCCACTGGAATGAATGCAAGATGCTACTGTTTCTATGTCACTCACTTATCATGTAGTCAGTAATATGCATAATGTGACATGATTTTAAATGCCAACAAAATTTACTTTCAAATAATATTTCATAGTGATTTTTTTTTTAAAAACTGTTTTGAATAAAAATACCTTGGACAAAAGCTTTAAATACATAATTAGAGATTCACAATGACTACAATTTAAAAAATACATTAAAAATACTAGAACAACAGAACTTCTATTTCAAAGAAGCACTCTAGGAACACATACCAATTATTCTTGTATGCCTACCTCTTCCTGACTTAATTCTTAGCTAGGATCAAATATCTGATCTGAACATGCACTCAAATTAATAAGTTATTACCAACTAAGTAAACACAGGATGAAAAAATGTTATCAGTGAGAATGCTTCAATGACATAATTCAGCTGAAGTTCAGTCTAGGACATACTTTTAAAAATAAAAATATCTATACTCTACAATCTTTCCTCTATGGGCAATGGGTTAAAAAACATACTCAGAGAGAAGATTAGTGCTGGCTGCACTGTTCCCATGGAGGAGCTCAGCACACGCGAATTTTGTTCATCTCTAAAGAAGATGCAGAGGTGATGCCAAGGGAGGGGATGCACCCCAAATCAATTAATTTTTACCCTGCTTTCATGGGAATCGCTTTCCACACAGCTCAGAGGTCTGAGCACTTTCACAGCACTGTCTTTTGCAGAAACTGACATTTACCAAGGAAGGGCAAATTTAATTGGCAGGTCTATTAGTTTTCTTGGGTAATGAATGATTTCTCAGCCGCTCTTTAGCGTATTAGTACGAATACACTAAAAGCGAGTAACTTAAAAAATGAGACTTTTCAGAAGGACCCACAAGTCCTTAATATTCTTAATATTCGTCTGTGTCAGAATATGAGTAGCACGGATTTCTCTTTCCCTTTTAACATTACATAATGATAGTAGAGTATAACATGCAAATAATTGAAAAACAGCATCCATAAGGTATAACACTAGTGTATAAGCATTACATAGATCCTTCTGTGCACAACAGCATGTTCTGTTTCAGCATAAAAAATGATGACTCTAAAAGCATCACATTTTCTAGCAATCCCTTGACACTGGCGAAACACCTTATACTTTGGATAAGTGTGTAAAGTCTAATAATGCTCTGTTCTTAGAAATCTGATGATGTGCTTCAAGAAGCTTAAGAAAAACTAGCAGTGATGCAAGGTCAACAGGAATGTAGAAGGGCTCTTGTGTTCCCAGGGGAAGTTAAAGCCATTCTTTTGCCTTTAATAAACAAAAAAGAAAACCAAAAAAGAACCAACCCCCCAAGCTTTCTAGTCACTGCAATGCAGTTGTACACATGCTGCACAAACATGAACACAGCTGTTACAGCTCTGCCTTGCAAGAGAAAAAAAATCATCTGTACATTTGTTTACACACTGTCTGCTCTGATACTCTGTCAGGCCACACAGGTCCAAGCTGAAGTGAAGTACAAAAATCGTATGTTGCAGACATGCTCACTATGAGAAGGCTTCTCCTCCACCTCTGATGTCCCTGTGCTGCAAGTATAAACAGGCAGAGACCTGAATCCTTATTAGCCTGCCATCATCTTAGCAGGTTAACTCCCAGTTTAACATCCTACAGGATGAAATCTTCTACCCTCCAGTGTGCTGCTGGCGAGGGAAGGGCATGGGAGATCAGAGGAAGCCCGGCTCTGGAGGAAATCCCAGCAAAGCTGACTGCGAAAGGGATGTGGGGCCCTGAGAAAGGAATGGGGGACCTGCGAAAGCCGCCGAGGTGTGCACTGGCTGCTGGCAAAGGAGCTGGCAGCACGTGCAGGGGGAGCATGCATCCCACTGCCTGCTATCAGGGGGCCAGCGCACGGGGGTTACGTGGGGTCTTCTGTGTTTTGTACCTCTGTACAGGCCTACCCTAGGGCTGAACATGTTGATCCAAGTGCTGTCCCTTAAAAAACAGACCTCCAGCACTCCAAAACTCAAACTTTGAATGATTTCATTATTTACTGCTGGTGGCTTTTCTGAGACAGCTTCATTCCGAAGAAGCATAAAATGGAGAATTATGGTTCCTGTTTCAGTTTCTAGGTTCAGTTTCAGGATCCCTAAAAATTTCCCAGGAGATGTTGAGAGAATACAAACCTATTGACTGCTGAGCTGCCATCCTTTACTCCTTTTCTCAGAAACTGTAGAAATAGCCCACAGGTCCCCAGGGTCTACAGACCATGGATTGAAAGTGTTGCTAGAAAAAAATTACAAACCTATTTCTGCAAGCAATTACATCTCATTCATCTTAATTTTTGTCTGTGGGTTAGAAAACACATGAAAACAAAATTGATTATATCTAAGAAGTCCCAGCTACTTGCTGTAACATCATGATTCAGTTATTTAATTTCTGGACACAGTTCAGAGAGAGGTAAAATCAACATCCACTTGGTGGAATTTGTTTGCTTTCTGTTCATCCCTCCATTGTTTTTCAAGTCCACCAAGATTTCTACAGGAAAATGGTATTTGTTTTCTTTAGGAGTTAACAAAAAGTACAACGTTATCCACAAAGTAAGAGGAGGCATTACGAGTTACTGTTTTCTTGAGCTTCGTGAGCCAGATTCTACCCACAACTAGTTACGAGTAAGTTGAACCTACATATTGTTTGTGTATGCATACCACCTTTCCCTACCTCTACAAATAAATTGACTGTAGAGATAATAATGGGAATAAGTTTAACACAAATGGTCCACTTTTTGTATTTTTTTTTTCAGATTTGTTTCTGATCCTGTAGGCTTTGATCCAATTTGCAGGAAAAGTAATGTAAAGATCAAAGAAAAACCTGAAATGAAATTCTAATAACATAATGTATCTACCAGCCCCATTGAGAACAGAAGCAGGAGAACCGAATTTGGATATGATTTAAACACTTGTTGATCAGAATATATATAAATGTGGTAATATACATATGCTTTTGCCCAATCGAAGCCTCTCTGAGCTCATTTAGTTAGTTGGTTAGATCACTAACTCCAAGACTTAGTGGTGCAATAGATCAGATTCTGGTCTAAATGACATCATGCTGGCCAAATGGACGCAGTGATTAATCTCTAAATTCATCATTAATTTTAAAAAAAATTGTAGCTGAGGTGCCAAGTATGTTAAACTCTTGAAGATAAATGACCTAAAAACTTGTCTGGAATGTGATGATTTCACCAATCCGTGGGACAGGGTCTACACACAGCTGCAGATGTAGAAATCTGTTCATGGCTTTGTGACAAAACACTAACCTGACCACAGGCCAAGTTCAGGCTTGGCGTGAGGGAATGCAGAACTGATTCAAACAGATGGAGTTGCACCAAGGGAGACTTTCTTCCCAGAGATGCAGAAAGGTCTTTGGTGAGTATGCTCCAGTTAACAAGGCTATGTTCATTCAGAGCTGGGTTTTGCTGATCTCACTCATGCTGAGTAACATCCACTTATGACATCAGTGTCTGACTATATTTGATGGATATAGTAGTAAAACCACGCTGGAACCAGCCCTACAAACAGGGTACCTTTCCAGTGCTTGGGCCTGGAGGAAAGCACATCCCACAGCACAGCACAGCCTGGGAGAGAGGCCTAGACATTATGTGGCCTATTTAAACCTCCAACAAAAACAGCTGACAGAACACAAATATGCGTGGTAGATCCAAGGACAATAAATTTACGCTCTTTGTAATTAAAAAAGATTCACAAAAATCTTTGTTAATGGTGTTTCTGATTTCATTTAGAGTATTTTGCAGCATTACATAATTAATGTCCTACTTCAATGCTCAATAAAGAATTTAATAAAAATAGTGGGGGTGGGAATGATGTATGGTTGTTGAAGAAAATACCCGATAGCCATACACTGAGACTATTGACAGTCTGAGAAATGGCTGAGAACACACACAATATGTGCAAGGATTAAATTTGTCTTTGCAGTTCAGGACTCAGAGGTATAAGCCCCCATTATCTGGATGCAGATTACCAGGGCAGAAGCTATGTGGTCTTGATTCCACCGTTCTTCTGTGAGAAGCGCTCTAAGTGTGCTAAAAATGAAAAAGTGAGATTTATGTAAGTCTCTTTTCCTTTGTTCAGAGCAACAGCCATCTGATCCCCATGGAAGTGACCCACTGTGGCAGCGTCTGCTGCCAATGCAGCCATATCCTCTGCGGGGTCTTCTGCAGGATTGGCTGTGTATTAGAGCCTTCATATCCTCCACAGAGAAGAAAAAAGCTGAAAATGGGGAAATTGCTCTGTAAAATATCATCCACAGTGTCTTTCAGGATCTCCTGAACTACTTCACCTTGAGGCACTTGGTATACTGAACACAGACGAGCGCTGTTCTTGCTGTTAGGGCTCTGACCGCATCCTCCCAGCAGTGGATTTGGCTGTGGGGCTCCATCCCTGCTGTCCTGCCTGTCCCAGCCTTGGCCCATCCTCATCCCCTCATCTGACCCTCAACTCCCTTACTGTGCATGATTTCCCAAATACCTCTTTAGACAGCCAAAGCTATACACTAAAATGAGGTAGATGCTGATAGCTCTCCTTTAACACTTACTTCAGAATTTCACAGAATTTTTGGCTTAGATGTCCTTTTATACCACTTTTACAAATCAGTACAAAATGTGATAAAGAGAAACAAAGAAAGTAAGTTCTGCTGTCAAGAAAAAGACAATACTCACTAAACAAACCAAGGACTATAACTGTCCAGCACTGTCGAAGAGTGAGGATTTGATCTGAAAAATATATGGTCTTCATTCTAACGTTTCCCTCATGGAGAGAGCAGTCTTGAAAGTTATGGTTATGTATTTCCACTGCAGGTAAGAAATATCTAAAATCTATTGTTTGTCTGTGGTATGCATACTGAGAAGAGATTCATTCCCACAACTGTCAACACATTTCAAAGTTTAGTGCTTATACTTGCAATACTAAGACTGTAACAATAATAGATGGAATATATATAGATGCTTCTATCAAGTTAATGGCAGAAGAATGTGCTGAAAGACAGGTCAAGATGGTTGGAGCCATTCAGGAGAGATGGAAGGTCCAGCTCATCACAAAGTATGCTTTGGTTCACATCTGCACTCAAAGCCATAGAGTATGCTGTTTAACTTCACTTTCTTTTCACTTTTACATCTGTAGCCCATGCTTTTCCACTTAGAGAAGAATGCAACGTAAATGATTTGCTTTTTTATTCATATGCCCCTAATGAAGCAAGTATCTAATTGTTTGGCTTTTAAAACTGTGGTTTCGTACGTTAATTATCAAACTCCATTTGAATAGACAAGGACAGTTATACATCAAAGTGATCATTCCCTCTTGCTCTAAAATCACTTAATGAAAATCACTATTTCAGTAGCAACATCTGATTTTGCAAACATAAAATTAAGCATTTGCTGCTAGAATGTGCAAGCACAACTCCGCTGAATGCAGTGGAGCTGTGCCTGCCTCTGTCAGCAATGGATTTGGCCCCAAGCCTTCATTATTTAGATTGTGAATTCCTGATGTGAGGAACTACGTCTCTGTTTGAGAGATGCTTGAGACACTTTTGCTGCTTAATAAATAAGAAATGAAATCACAACTAGAAGCCTCAGAGAAGAGGAAAAGTGATTGGGAGAGAGAATGACTTTGTACAAACACAGAAAATCCTTACTCCAGCTATGTTCCAGGGACTCAGAAATAAAAAATAGTTTAGGTATTTGTTAGGTGTGCTAGTCTTTAATTAAAAGCTTTGGCCAGTGTGTATTTAGGTCTCTGGAGATACTTCAACATAGGTGCTCTGGACAGTGAGTTATTCGTCTGTAGATGGTCCTATTGCAGATCCCAATGTGTTCATCAGGTTTTGGGGAAATACACAGAGGAAAAAAAGTGTGGGAAGAACTTTTATGGTGACTTTTTCAGATATGCTCAGGAGAGGGTTTGCTATGAAGGGTCTGGGAAGATAGGAACCTTTATTACTATCTTCTGGACAATGTGTCTCATCCTCACATGATGTTGATGAAGCCATCACCTTTGCAGGCACCATGGCCATCTTGGTACCTTCCCAGCGCGAGGCAATTGACCCATGTGAAAAGCCACCTTACACAGCCCAATCAAACAGCCAAAAATTTGCTTTGACTCTTCAACACCCTACAGCTAAGCAGAGCAGCCCTCAAGATGTGAGTACAACCAGTCACATTTGCAACTAATTGGGAGAATTTTTACTCTAAATTGAAATAAAATAGAATTATAATCTTTAGAAGGGTGTGGAAGTTTAGATTTTTGAGCCATAACATAAGCATTTTCTAAATAACCTAGCCAAAAAATCTTGTCTGTGCCATTGCTAGTACCTATTTGAAGACATTAGCAGTCCAGACAAGCATCACTGTCTTTGAGCATCCTAAGAATATGGCTAAACAAGTGCTTCAGTAGCATGACGAATACAAGCAGATCCCAGAGCAATGACTTTACAAGACTGAACTTGTTTGAATGCTCATTAGGTAAATGTATAGAGATTACTATACAGTCAAATTACTGGAGGGAATTTGCAAGGGCCCTCTTGCTGCTGAGATTGTTGGAAGATGACAATCACAGTATCATTTTTTCAGCACAGACCAACACTATGTTAAGAATTATATACACGGGAAAATCCTCAGGGCTAAATCTAATTGAAACTTATTCCCACGGAAAATATTAACATGACATGTGTTACCTGTAAGGGCCTTTAGAACAATGTGTACAGTAATAGCTTTGAGACACATAGAAAACTGGAAAGATTTGCAGCTGAGAAGACAAGGACTACTGTGGGATTTCAGGTTCTTCTGCTAGTTAGTTGAATCTTCGAAATGACAGGTTCATTTAGAAACTATATTAATTTTTCTTTCAATTTATCTAATCTCAGGAAACCTCTGAAAGCCACAGAGATTTCGTGTCAGTACTCTTCTACTGGCAAAAGCAGTAGTTTGAGCTTTCACACAGAGCTCCTCTGTATATCAATGCATTATAGAGCTGTGCTAGAGAGAAGTGGGCCTCATTTCAGGTTGTCTAATCTGACACTGTTTTTATGCAGTTGTATTTTATAGATTCAACTATGAAGGCAGAGGGAAAAGAATTCTGTGTTTTGGAGATTTGAATGTTATTAAAGACTGGATGAATCAGCAACAAGGAGTGTGCACTTAGATGTACAACAATGAATGAAATGCATTCTTCATTATCATTGAGGAAGAATTCTCAATGACCACCAGCAATGATGGTGATTTTACTGCAGAATTGGTACAATGACATAATGCCAGGCGTATGATAAATCTAACATGTTCTCTTCTAATAATGCAAAAATAGATACTGTAGATTAAAATGAAATGAGCAACTGCTGACAAAAAAATACTTGCCCAGAACATATCACTTCATTACTGATCATCCAACTAAATCATCTGCCATCCACAGTGTTTGTAATGTTTCTTGATAGAAAGCAGCTTTTTGCACCACTCTTGCAGGACAGAGAAGGTTTAAAAAACATCCTCCTCTTAAAAAAAGACATTTCAATAGGGCAAGTATTTTCTTCTATACGTAATTTCTAGAGTGCCGAGTTTCATCATCCGTGCAGGGACAGGAACGACTCTCACACATTGATGCAATGCACAGTCAGTTCCCTTTATTGCTCTGCTTGCAAGGTTATATACATTTTTCCATATCTGTACACGCTATCACGCTTATTCAGATAGGCTACAGACATAAATCACACGCTGTTCACGGACCCCACATTCCCTTATAATTGGTAACTATGCACTAATGCTAATAGCAACAGACTGCCTCCACGTCCTTGAACACATCTTGTTTTTGCTAACCCACATCATGTGCACTATCAGAACTTTCTCGATGGCTATTCTTAGCTGTCCTTTCCAGCGGCCTGTTCAGTTATGTTAACTGTTTTGCTTAAGCGGCCAGGTCGTGCTAACTCTCAAGCTACATCGATCCAAACACTAGAGAAAAATGGAACGTACATGACAGCAAGTGGAATAAGAATTGTGTACTTTCCCACAAATTAGAAGACCATCCAGAATATATTATGAGTAAAAGACCAACAAGACCAAGCAATCTAATCAGAGAATTTAGTTGCTTTTCCTGAAATGTCCAAGAACAGATTTTTTCTTAAACTTGCTTAGCTTGTTTCTGTTTGTGTCATTTACTTTAGGGATTACAGAGAAGTAAGTTAAATCTTAGCCATTTTACTCATTTGTTACAAATCAGTGAAGTTATAGCAGTAACATTGCTTCTGTTCCCAGAGGTGAGAGCCCTTCTGTCACCAATTATGAAATTTGATTTTTCGAGCAGTGTGCAAAAAAGCAATCTCACTTAAAGAGTACAAAGGGAACAGTTTACATAAAGAGAACTCCCCACATGTGCAAAACCCAGTAGGTTTTAGGTTTGAATCGAAATCAACATATAATAGAATTTTTTTTTTGCATGGGAGATTTTTGTTTGTTTTTTTGGTTTGGAGGAATGGGAGCAAGCTAATTTTGTAGTAGTCACAACAGCATTTCAGAACACTGGCAAAAAAAGGAAGAAGATACATTATTTGATCAGTGAACATGTACTGCCTTATGTATTAGTGTTTCAAATAATCTCCTACAGAAATCACCTCGGTAGTCAAGTATTTTAAGCTGAAGTAATAGCTTCTGCTCTCCCATGCTATTTGTTGAAAATTCTCTCTGCTTCCATTTGGTCCAAGAACGCAAAACTAGAAAAAAACCCCACAAAACTATCGCCCTTTCATGTCCTCAAGACTACACTGCTCTAGCAAAAAGGCAGAGAGAAGCAACAGAGTTTATTCAATTCCTCAGGTCACAGGACTTGTAGTTAATTTTGAAGTCGGATTGCCAGACAATAGGAGGTTCACAGAGCACCTCTGTTGTCCCCAAAATCAGGGTCTTTTACCCACTGTGCAAACAACTGATCAACACATAGAGTCAAGATATTTGTTTATTTCTTGTCTGTGCAGTGATGGATGATAAGTGGTAACTCCACAAAGCTGGCACACTTTGGCTAGCACAGAGTAAATATTTCTACATTTCAAGCAGAACTTATTAGTACTTCTACGGCTATGCTTAATCACTTTCTTTCCCGCTGGTCCTTACATGTCTTGCCTCCACAGAAAGTCACAGTATCCTCCCTTTTTGGATCACATGTTCCATGAGGAAAGGGCTTGTTTGGTAGGGGGCTTTCGCTACTCAAGAGCAGGTTTTTTACCCTGCTAATTAGGATAGTTCATTCATAGTTCAAGTAGTCTTCTTTTTATTGACAGTATTGTTTTATTGACAGTATTTGGTACTTATTTTAGTACCTTGTTTTAATTACAACTGTGGCTCTTCAAGGCAGTCGGGCTAGTCCTTAACTGTTCCTTGTGTTCTTTTGCTACCCTCCTCTTAGTGGTTTCAAATAACGGGTACCTTCTCCCCCTTATCCCAGCTGAAGCAGCGATGGAAGGGGGAGCATCTTTGCTTGGGCACTATCCTGACCTAAGAAGGTCACCGTACTCCACACTCAGAGGATATTGTTCATGACAACAATGCATAGGCACTGAAGTCTTTGTGTTGTGATACTCAGCAGAGGAAATTTGGGAATGGGAGGCTGACACAGAACTCTGATTACAGCAATAATAAGCCACCATACTGTGGTTTTGTGGTCTGGGAGCAGGCACAGTGTTTTCTATGAACTTTGCAACCTCCATCATTAATTTTCCTTGTATGTAAAATGGGAATAATGTCTCTCTGCTTCAAAGAGAATGGAAGAATTAGCAGCGTGTTTGTAAAGCACTGTAGAAGTGATAAAGTACAGGCAGTCACAGAAAGCCAAGTTTAATAATTGTACAGAAAACGATACAGAAGTCTTGAGGAGGAGGTCCAAGAAAAAACATCTGGCAAAGGAGAGAGGCATAGGAGGTCTGACAGAAGGAACAGAAAAGCAGCATTATTGGTTTGGTTTTCCCTTTGTAGATCAAATCGACATGTCAGATGCAATGCAATCTGTTGTTTCTACCAACAAACTGGGGAAAGAGAGAATGGGAACATCTGAACTAAAGTCTTATAAAAATAAACTGCGCTGTGCCAAGAAATAGATGGAGGACATGGATGGACACATAGGGGTATATGGGGGGATCTGGCTTTGGGTACCAGCAGTTTCCCAGGACAGGCATAGTGTCAGCAATGAGATGCAGACTGGGCTGATACGAGCAATGCTCATGGGTAAGTGGAAATAGCTTTTTGACTCTCTACAAGGAAGTGAAAAAAGGTGGCAAGAGGTCTAACTTATCCGTCAGCTCAACTTCATAATATAGTGTTCAGCATTCAGATACATCAGTGAAATGAGCTTTCAGAGATCATAGAGACTGGAGTTTTTCCTGTTCTCTTCCCCCCAGGCTCCCTGTTGTTCTTATTTCATTTTCAGCTCCCCTCTTTCCTTCTCGTCTCTGTTACATTTCTTTATTTCTCCTGTTCTCTTCTCTAGTTGTCTTCTGTCCTAGCCCTTCTTTTTCTCCCCCTTTCCTCCATTCGCATGTTCTTTTCTCCTTTGCATTTCACAGAGTTAGAATGTACTGATTTTCCTGAAGTCTCACCACGTGTTGTTCCTCCAGTAAATTGTAGCAGTGACAACTGTTCGGCCTGGGTGCTCTTTGCCAGTTCTCTTTCTCATAGGTAATGTTCCTCTGTCTAATGTTCCTGTTTAGGGAACCAAAGCCAAACTGATGATCCAAAACCTACAGCTAAATACTGTACAAACAGTAGCACAGAGAGATTTTCTTCTCAAAAAACCGACACGTAGCGTAAGGGAAAAGAAACAGATGAGTATCGTCAGTCAGCGAACTGCAAGGTCATGAGACAAAGTCTTAGCAACCTACCTCTAAGCAAGATGGAGATTTTTGTAAGTACCGCAGTCGAGAAGGCCGGTGATGAGTCTGCTCTGAGGAGGAACAGGGGAGGCCCTGGGAGATGTAAAGAGCAACAAAATATAAAGCAGTATCCCCTTTTTGGTTGGGATCGAGTTAATTTTCTTAATAGTAGTTAGTGTGGGGATCTATTTTGGATTTATGCTGATAACAGTGTTGATAATACAGGGATGCTTTAGTTACTGCTGAGCAGTTCTTGCTCAGTGTCAAGGCTTGTTCTGTGTCTCAGACCACCCCGCCAGCGAGCAGGCTGGGGGTGCACAAGAAGCTGGGAGGGGACACAGCCGGGACAGCTGATCCCCATTGATCATAACGATATTCCACACCATATGATGTTGTCCTCAGCACATAAAGTGGGGGGAACAAGAAGGATGGGGAGGACATTTGGAGTAACGATGTTAGTCTTCCCAAGTCACTGTTACACGTGATGCAGCCCTGCTTTCCTGGAGATGGCTGAACACCTGCCTGCTGATGGGAAGGAGTGAATGAATTCCATGTGTTTCGTTTCTTGAGTGTGCTGCTTTTGCTCTACCTATTAATCTGTCTTTATCTCAACCCATGAGTTTTACTACTTTGACCCTTCTGATTCTTGCCTCCATGCCACTCGTGGGGATTGTGGGACTCAGCTGCCTGCTGGAGTTAAACCACGAGAAGCACAAAAGGGCTTATGTGAAGATCCAATGTAGGAGCACTGTAAGATTGCATTGTGGGTGATCAGATTTGGGAACTGATTTTGTCATACTGAATGGCAGACAAAAAGGCTATAGAAGACTTGTGAAAAGGAAGATGGACAGCTTCTGTCCTGTGTGTTAGAGAAGCAGGAGCCAGCAGAGTGACGTGGCTGAAGTGCTTTAAGTAGGTGGGTAGCTGTTCATGCTTTTACAGTTACAATTTCCAACTTTTTTTCTGCTTCTTATAGTTGAAGCAACTTGAAACTTCAGGTTCACTAGTGAACTGCACACACACACAGCGCTCCCACCAGTAGCTGGCCCGAGATACTTGGTGCCAACTGGGGGGTTGGGGAGTTGGACTAGATGACCCACAGAAGTCCCTTCCAACCCCGAACATTCTGTGATTCTGTGAACATTGAGATTCACATCACAATTTTATTTCAAAAGCTATGGTTAAAGATAACACTGAGTCTTGTGCAAGTCATAACAGAAGAGTCAAAGTCTGAAACACTAGCTTGAATTGTAGAAAGTTTCACTGTACAGTTGCAGTTGGATACGAGATTCTTCCTAAATACAAAGAGGACAGAGAAGACAAGCAGAACACCTTCATCTGAAGCTATTCTGTAGGAGAATGCAGATGGAAAATACCTTTAGGTGACTTCTCTAGAAAATGTCCTCACATGATAGAGTATCTGTTTCTGTGCCACTCATCTCCAAGGCCTTCTCCAAGAAAGTGGCAAGTCCTTTTCCAGCATTGTTGGGGGCAGAGTCCAAAGTATCTGATTCCAAATGCCATCTCAGTACAAAGTCCCTGCTCAGACCTCAGCCTAAGCCTCCTTACCTATTCCATCCAGCTCAGGGTCATGTCCCCATTATATCGACCAAGTTTTTTTTTCTAATTGAAATCACTAAATTTAGAGTTTAAGAGGCATCATGTCAACCTGTGAGCACATATTGCAAATACCAGAAATCCTTTTATCCCTTCCTCCAAAGTAGAATAGTTCTAGTCTTCTTCTGCTTCTGTCAAATGCAGATAACTTTTCAAAGCAAAGATGTTATTTAGTCAAACTGCATGATTTCCTTTCTCAACATGTCCCTCACATTATTTAACATCAAGCATGCATGACTTCAGCAGCACGTCTTTATCAGACTCCCAAAACAGGAATGGTTAACAATATATGTCATGAAATATGCAAAAATCAATAAGATGTTCTTGTACAAACAGGCTACTTAGATTAAAAATATAGTGTACTGCTCTTTAGGTGGAAATCATACTGAAATGAAACAGCAAAAGAAAAGCTAAAAGCCTGTAGTAGCTTTGTGGTATGAGCTCTTAAGTATTGTTGACATTAATTATATGTACGGTTCAAAGATATAATATACTCCAGGATGTTTAAATTAATGTAACTGATTGAAATACAAATGCTACTGCAGGCAATTACAAGTGAAAATATTAAGGATCTGATTCTGCAGGCCCTTTCTCATCTAGTTAACTACTTAGTCACAGTGAATATACCTACATGTAAGAGAGCTGACGAAGTGAGGCCGTAATTTTCTAAATCAGATCTTTCCTTCATATTAAAGCAAGATATCTAACCATGAAATTATGGTTTCGGAAAGACATTTCCTGGCTATTTTTAGCAACACAATTTATTCCTAGCATTATAGTATTTGGGAAACTTCTTTGGCTTTCCTTCCATCCTCGGTGATGATCAACAATAAGTCTAAGAAGAGTACCAATAATGTGTCACACTTACGTAATTCCCTTCATTTCATGATCTTTATAGGCTTCACGGATATGAAAAATTCAAGCATTAAGACAACAGTCTGGATGGAAGTAAGTAATGTTGTACTATAAGGAAGAAATTAAAGTGTAAGGAGTGACATTGCCCATTCGCAGTCAGTGACTGATTGGGAAGCAGAACACTAATGTCCTGACTCTTGCTTTTGGCTTCTAAACACATTTTCTGCACTTGATCACCAGGAGAGTTTTGTATTAGCAAAATCAAAACAAAAAACTCATCAAAATTCTACAGAAAGAAAACAATAAATCAGAGAACATCGGTATGGTGAGAGAGCATAAGGAAGCTGCCTCCTGAAGGTCTTTCTAGATACCGTTCACAGGCAAGCAAAGAGAAAACCAGGAGCAGCTATTCTTGAAAAATGTTGCAAGATTCCCCCTGTGGTTTCCTACCTGACTGCTCTGAATATGTTTTTAAAGCAAATTCCATGTGAAAGTCAGAGATGTGTGTCTGTAAGTGGAGGGGAGGAGGGGAAGCTGTGCACTCACCCATCCACCATGCTCTTCATAGGTGCCAACAGCTGTTCTCTTTACCTCACTCTAAAGATGAATGAAAAATAATCCAGCAGGCTTTTTTTGTTAAACTCAGGTTTGCCTTAAAACTGAACTTTAAAAACAGTGCATCTGCCAAAGGATTCACTTTCAGACTCGCCCCAGTGCAGCACTCACTGTAATCAACACAGTCCTTCCTCCTACCTGCAAAGGCTATGGCTACACATAAGCACCAGAAGAAGATGGTAATGTTTGATAATCAAGAAAAAAAATGAAGTGTTTCCCTTGGACATTTCTTGATATTCTTACAAAAAATAGTAACTCCGAAAAAGAGAAAATGGGAGAATGAAATAACAAAATGACAGCGTAGATGTAGCATATAAAAATGTCTTTGAGAGTAAATCAATGCCCTCTATGACTTTAGCGTGTGACACAGTGCTTTTTTCAGAGCCACAAAAAACTATGAAACTGGTTCAATAACCAACAGCAAAATGATCAGCTTCAAATCTGGTAATTCACCATTGATATAAAGTGTGCACATACATATCCAGGTACAAGTGCATATTACCTCACATGCCTAATTATATAATTTTCACACTTAGGTTTTTCAGGCCTGCCACATTTTGTGATTATGGGAAAACTGAGCCGAAAGATAGATGCTTCACTCAGCAAGCACTGACTCTTACAGACTTGAAAACAGATCTCAGTCTTTGTGCTTGGGGCACTCTGTCTTAACATAAGCCTGAAAGAGGCTCAAAGGATTCAAGTAAGGCAAGGCAACACTGAAGACAACAGCATATAGTGAAGTAAAGAAAAGAAGAAGAAAATATGAAAAGGATAAGAACATGGAAAATTTCCCCTCTCCTGGTTACAGAGCAATAAATACAGAAAAAGCGTTGACTTAAATGTACTTATGCTGAACATGGTCCAGTTTACAGAAGGATGTGTGATCCGAGGTGCTCTCAGCAAAACCACTTGAGCTTTTTTCTTCTGATCACTGACATTGTTCCTTTGGCAAGGAAAAAACTGACCTAGCCTTGATTTGCTAACTTGTTTCCCTACATCTCATTTTGATCTGAGATGGAAAGCATTCATCCTCCTCTACACCCATTTTAGCCTGTCAATCAATGAGATTCATTGACCAAAGTGTCTTTAAAAACCAGGTGAGAAAGGGTAACTTTGTGGTGGCCTGCCTGATAATAATTATGGTTAGTGTAACCACTGCTGGGAGCTGGGACAGGGACAGCAGTAGCCAAACACTGCAGTAGCCTCTTATTCCTCCAGATGAAAAGGCTGGATTTCTGCCACCACTGCCTCTCTCATGTTGTGACCTGCTGGGAGACGTGATTGCCTTGGAGTTTCACCAACTGCCTGAGGTCCTTTCCTTCACTTTTCCAATTCTTCTCCATGCCTTCAGGAGTCCCTCCCTGCAGTTATGTTATGTTGGTCTCCGGCACTTTCACTATCCAGGTACCCAATGGGCTCAGAGCCTGGTTTGACACCATCTCAGAAGCTTTACCACAAAGTGCTTAGACTCCTAAGATCTGCATTTGGCCACTTGCCATGCTGTACACTATAACGGTACGAAATACAGGGCAATGCATGCCAATGAAGTCTGACATTGTCTGTGAAACATACAGACTTGGGACAATACAACTTGTGATCTTGTTTAATGGAAAACGCTATACCCAACTTGACCTTCTGACTGAGTGCCATGCTCTAATAACACGTCTTTCTCATTTGTATCGCCCAAGGAAATCCTGCTCTCTGTGACATTAGGTTTTATCTGCACCATCAATCTCTAGCAGAAAGACATAGTGAAGCTCTGCTTAGGGGACTGTAGAAATCTTTTTTATTATTATTAATGTCTAACATAACCGCTTCGGCTTTGTAGTCATTATTTTCTGAATTCATCTGTTCATTTTTCTGTAACTTGAGAAAAATGTAGGGTTTATGTCTTATTTAATGAGCTATGGTTCACACCGCAATGGAATTGCAACCTACTGTCAAATCACAGATAGTATGCCATCTGTGATGTTATACTAAGTTGTTGGGCCAAGTATTTTTCTGGTATAAATCAGAACATCTTAATTTAATTCAGCAGAGCCTTTTGCTCAAACTTGAAATAACAAATTCATCCATCCAAATGATCTTTCCCTTCTTCTAATTCCAGAGCCAAAGTGTACATTTCAGATGTTGTGTTACAACCTCTAGGAGTGTGAAAGCACTATAGCAGGAAAGCAAACAAACAAGCAAATCAAATCAATCCTTTTAAAAGAAGTTCACATATATCTTAAATATACTATTGTGTTCTGTCTGCCTCTAAACATTAAAACAGTCAGTCTATAGCAGAATTCTTCTCTCCAGTCCTCAAAAATTCAAGCATGAACTGAGCCTTCCCATTTGTTTGTGTTTAAGGTCACTGTTTTTTTCTTGTGAAAGTGGATCTTATACGGGGTCCAAAGCACAGTTATATATTGGCTCTTTCACCAGTAAAACAATAAATAGGCTTTCTGATTTTGTCATATTATTCTTGCACAAATACCTGAAGTTGTTCAAGTACCTGCTGCAGCCTTTCTGGAGCAATCACCTTTGCTTTTCAGTGAGGGCAGAACATCACAATGAAATGGCTACTCTGCCTCCATGCTATCTCTTATGGGCCTAGCACAAGTCTGTAAGAAAGGCACATATGAGACATGCATCTCAAGAAGGGGGAACCAACTGAGCCTAGCTGCCAAAAGATCTTCTCTACTCTGTACCTTATCCCTCACTGCCCTCTGTGCTGGAGATCCTCAGGGATGGGCAGGGAGGTTGCTGTGGGCAGACAAATTGTTCAAACAGCACACAGACAGCATTGTGTCCCGTCCAATGAGAAGTTATGTGACCAGACTTGCACATGACATGTGATGGGGGAACCAAAATTTTGGTAAATGCTAGAAACATTTCCAGTCATTGGATAAGAGAGAACACGGCTTTGCAGTGCCACCATAAGATGTTACGTGACCTGTCTTTGCTGTAACATATTTCACCCATCCTTCAAATCACGTGGAGTCACATCTACTGTTGTTATCAGGCGTTGGCAAGGGTAAGCACAATGTGGATGCTGTGACCGTACCACCTGTGGCTTGATGAGACAAGAACCTCAGAACAGCTCAGGGGTTAGGCAAAGGCGCAGAGAAGTAAGAGATAAGCAACACAGGAGAAGAGACCAGCACAAGTGTGTTCAAAACAGCAGATATTAAAAGATTAAAACCCCAGTGATTTTATGGGGAAAAAACTGATCTAGGACCTTTTGGAAAGACACAGCAATATTTGCAGCTACACTCACAGTCTGTTTAACACTCATGGGTAATAAAAGTTCTGGACTGAGAGAAGTGAAAGCAGAAGCTCTGCCATTTTTATCCTCTGGAATTAAAATAATTTTTGTTTCACCTTGCAGAGCAGTAGCACAAATGGGGCTGCCCACATCCAGGCAGTCAGAACTGCGTTGGCAACACTCAATCACTGTTTGAAGAACAAGCAGCTTTGGGAAGGAAAGGATGGGAAGATTTTTCCACAATGTTTGGGAATGTTTGGCATGCAGAAAACCCCTGCTGGCTGCCTGCCGGCCTGCCCAGGAGCCAGTGCACAGAGCTGCAGATTCTGGTGATATCTTCCAAATGTGTTAATTTTGCTGCTGCTTTCCGTGTTTTTCATCTTCCTTGTCCAAAGCAAGAGATAGACAGGAGGGGCCTTTTCCTGCTCCCTTTGAAGCCCGTGGCAGGTTTCCCTTCAGCGGCAAAGTGCCAGGATCTGAACCTGACCAAACAATTTTGTGTTTCTGCAGCTGACTGCATTTCCCTAAAAGTGCTTGATGTGAGCCATGGTTCCCAGCCAGAATCCCATGGCTCCATAGGGACAGATTATAGTCCTGGAGCTGGTGCCAGTGTAGATGATGCTGCTTCACTTAGTGGCACTCTCCATAGAGAACCCTGGGTGTCCTACTGGTGGCCATGCCCTTCCTGTTGTCTGTGGGGCTGTGCCTTCCCCTAGACCCATACGTTGGCCCACCTTGGTTTTCACTTTCTGACTCGTGCTCACACTGGGGCATCGGCACTGGCCATATTAGCACTTTGTCAGGTCAGGAGAGATCACCAAGGTGGGTTATCTTCCTTGCAGTCCCCTCATTTCTGGTCCTGCAGCAGTGTTGCCTTGCAGGGGGAGCCACCTCAAACAGTATCCCTAGGGACATGTCCTGCTCTGGCTTTGATGCCACAGGCAATTGTTCCAGCAGACTCAGTTTGAGAGACTTGATCTGTGAGCTGCACGCCCTAAGGAGGCAAAGGATTCCCACACCACATACACCCAGAGTGAGTTTCATCCTCAGACAGAAAGGGCACTGGTTATGTTAACTGGAAAAAATAAACTCCAGCCTTGAACACCGTTGTTGCTCTAGCTGCATGTACAAACTTGTTCACACTTATGTGCAAGGCATCTGCATGCTCCCGCGGCTTCTCCCCACTTGTGGCAGGAGGAATCCAGGAAAGAGCTGCAAAGATCAGTAAAGAAGAAAGCCTTTACAACATCTGCTATCTGCTTTTCAAAGTAACAGTCTGCACCTGGTTCCTGTCTCACTGTCATGGTCAAGTAAGATGGGAGCAATGGAAAGTGGTAGCACTCCATTTTTAAGTTCAAAAGCATTAAGAAGACTATGGCACTGAAATTAAAAATAGTATCTGATTTCTGCCTGCAGGAGATGCATGCTTTCCAACCAGGGAGATCACATTTGAACAGGCACAAAGAAACATTTACATAACAAAACTGTAAGAGGCATCATACTGTAGAAAAGATCGGTTGGTCAGAGTTGAAATGGCAGTGATTTTTCTGGTGATAACAATACTCAAGCAAATAAGCCACAGGGCTTTGAGAGAAGGTCACAGACACACATTAGTGCTTAAGGCATTCAGATGAGAGCAGAAATTCGTCTGTTGGAGCTATTCCATATCTGAACAAGATGCAAAGCAGTAGAGTTTTCAAGATGCTTGTGCGCAGAGTGCTAACAAACATAATCAGGAAGCAGGAGGCCCAGTATTATGTGTTTTCACAATACATCTTATACATATTGCTTTACATCATGGTGTGATAAATCATTTGTTTGTATCCACAGCCTGACACACTTTAAAACAGTCAGCAAAGCACTATATTGCAAACTAGCTTGTGACTGCCGATTCTCTAAGCTTTCAGCGACCACTATTTGGTCCATATCTGTTTGTCCTTTTGAAAAACATGTGGCAATATGACAAGTATCAAAGCAGGAAGAAAGGAACATCTCTGAAGCAGTAGTTTAGTTGTGTCCCTCCTTTCTCCAAGCAGAGCTGGTGTTAGACATCTGCAGACTGGATGCTAAAGCCCTGCACCTTTCCCCTTCCTCCCTTAACATCATGAAATTTGCAGTGTTACCTAATGGCCTTGCACAATTCTGCAGCCTGTGGTCCCACATCATACCTCTTGTGGCTCAAACCAAATAAAATATGTCTAGATTTTCCCTCTGCCTTATCCCATAGTTGAAAAATAGCAGGTGGCAACTCAATTTTATTTTGTTTTTTTTTATCCAAAATTTCATGTAGCTTTACAGACAGTTGTTAAACCTCACAAACCTCAAACAAAAAATAAAAGTGTCTGTGCATTTTGGGAAGATGGAAACACAAGAATAGAGAGGTTAAATGACCTATTGAAAAGCATACCAGAAAATTAGTGGCAGTATCAAGAATGAATCAAAAAGTAAAAAGTCCTATTGAGATAGGACTTTTCTTGTACCAGCCATTGTACCATAGAGTCTTCACCATTGTCCTTGTAATGCAGTGTTTAGCAGTGTATGATTCTACCATTAGTAGCTAAATTGCTCACGATTTTCTTTTTTTGCAGATGGGAAAATGTTGCAATAAATATTCCAATGTAGGTTATTCCCTGCCTATAACAATTATCTGTAAAATCATTATGTGATTCTTCAGTGTTTTATGCTTTGAAAACAACAAGTCTTCAACAATTTTTACTGCACAAGCAGGAAAAAATTTTTATTATTTTTTTGGGGTAGGATAGCCAGAAAAGATGACCCTTTTGTTAAGGGAAGTCTAGTAAAGGCTTCAATTTTCTTAAATTATTGCCATCCAAGTTGAACACTAGGGGTCATATTTAGATAACCACTGACATTCTACAGAGCACATCCAGGAGAAAAAATAACCACACACTTACCAATGACCTATGAACGTTTAACAATTCACAGAGGAACAGCAGTGATTTTCATAGTATTCAGCACAAAGGCTGGTTTGCTGTCATGTGCTGTGTTGACTTATGCACTTCTGTGTTTTCAGCAGGAGTTTGGAAACAATGTGGGAAGGCTCACTTCATGCTGACAGCATCAGACAAGCTCTTTCTTTTCATTGAATCGTGGAATCATTTAGGTCGGGGGAGACCTTCAAGATCATCTAGTCCAACCATTAACCTCACACTGTCAATTCCACCACTAAACCATGTCCCTAAGCACCACATCTACATGTCTTTTAAATACATCCAGGGATGGTGACTCCACCACTTCCCTGGGCAGCCTGTTCGTATGCTTTACAACTCTTTCAGTGAAGAACTTTTTCCTAATATCCAATCTAAACCTCCCCTGACGCAACTTGAGGCCATTTCCCCTCATCCTGTTAGGTGTTACTTGGAAGAAGTTCCCTAAAGGGAAATGCACCTGCACAGATATCTCAGGGTCTGTGCTCTCTCCCTTTTGTATTCTGAATGCCACAACAATTGCACTTCAGGAAAAGTGGGGCACAATGCTTTTGTTGTTGTGCCAAAGTGCTGTTGGGACACCTAGGAAGTTCATTTAGGAGCCAGACTCAGAGGCAGCAACACCAGTTGTTTCATCGTTTTAGTAAGCTTTTATATACTTACATGTTTCTTGAAGTTAACTTTCACCACCTTTAATCCCCACACAGAAGAGGGCTGGGTCCAAGCGAAGTATCTTGACATTACATAGATTTCTGGAAGCCCAGGTAATGTCCTTGTGTGGAACAGCCTTTGCACAACATGAATTTTTCACCATTCTTACAGCAGTGGAAAAAGACTGCAAGGAGATACATACTTTTGTGGAAGTACAGCTCTACCCGTGCCGAGAGAGACAGATGTGTTTCCTCTCGCAGAACAAGAAATGCTAGCAGTGGTCTGGCAGAAGTCTTTGCATTGCCACTATTCCCAGCTGTGCCATGGTTCCTCAGCGGCTGCGGAGGCTTCGCGTGCTCACTTGATTATGGATTGTCGTAATTCTGGGTTGATGTCAACCTGTGGCATCGTGCTGCTGCAGTTCCATACGATGAAATGCAGATGTGGAAAATAGGCACTAGCTGGTGCCTTATGCCTTTCTGCCCACATGACTTGCTTTTTCCTACATTATAATTTTTATTGTGTTGTCCAGTCACCTTTAAAAGCCCTAAGTACTGGAGTTTCCACCATTTCCTTTAGGAGACTATTTCACAATTTGGAATGTCTTGCTGTCAAGGAGGTTTTCCTGACATTCATCCTAAAATTTCCTTCTCTTAATTTCACCTCATTATTCCTAATTAAACACCCATGTAAAGAATTCCTTCCCACAAATAAAGCCAGATTGTGGCTGTTCTTTCGTGTACGTGCAAGCTGAAGAAAGAAAAAGGAACCTGAATTTAACTCAGCCCTGTGACATAAATGTAGAACCAGCACCAAGAGGCTCTCTAAAAAATACTCTTTCTAATTTGAAGTGATGAACATATTTATGTATACAGTTAGTTTGAACTCGGGTGCTGTAGAAGATGTGAACGAGAACTGAAAATAAATACACATTTCAAGATAAATATAATGGGTAGTGGATTTTCACTGACCTAAAGCTTTTTAGAGAACATTTACTGCTATTTCATACTAAAGACATGGTGTTGCATGTATATCTTTCAGCCTTGCTTTGAAAATACACTGCCACACTTAAGTATTCCCAGTTTTGTGGGGCTTCTTACGAAACTCCCTGACCACTACAACAGCTCGTTCTTCCGTGGTTGACAAGTTACTCTGATGCCTTATTGCTTGTAGATGAGTAGTAACAGGTTATCCCTCGAAGCAGGGTTTCATGGTCAGGCATGGTGATAAGCAACCCTGGATTCGTAGCTTTGACTAAAACTCATCATCACTTTGGGCAATAATAAGAGATTAAGTCCATGTTGTCCTGGTTAAATTCTGATTTACCTCTGTTGTGCTGACATTTAGTTCTCCTGTAGTTTTAAATGAGTGTGCTGTTTTCAATTTCCGTTCTCAAAAACGGTTGTGCAACATTGCTAGTACACAGCGGCTGCTTTGGTTACCTCTATCTCAGGCACAGAGCCTCAACAGTGAGTGGAGTAACTTGTGAGAGAGACACTTCAGCCCCTAAATATTCTGCAGGAAGACAAGAAGCTCTATCCATCTGGAAATTTAGAAGTAAAGATATTTTTTGTTAAAATGCATAGCTATTCACAAATTTTGCTCTTCAGAAACCCATGGTTTTGCTTGCATATATCAAGTTTTGCTCTGGTTTGATACAAGAAAAGTCAGAACATTGTCAGCTGAGACTCAAAAGGGCTAAACCAACTTTTAGCAGTCAAAAACCTACAGAAATAAAAAGGAACTTCAAAAAACACTGCATATCAAATGAAATAACTTACATGTCAAATGTTCTTTTTTCCTTTAAGATCTCTGGGAAGAGATCAGCTTGGCTTAAGAAATGTCTTTCCTTTAAAAAGCACACCAAAGCGCACCAAATGCCCACTATTGAGACTTAGGTCTGTTAACTAGGATACAAAAAAATTACGTTACTTTGATATTTTTTCCCGCTTGGTATGGAGAAGCACCACACAACTGAGAGCCCAAGCAAACATGGCTTTTCCAACTGTGTGCATGGCTGGATTTGTGGATTCATTTCTAGCACTCAGACAGACCAAGGAGCATTTGGTAAGTACTTCCCCTGGCTCATCTCACCAGGGCGGTTTTGATCTGGGGACAGGCAGTAACCTGATGCTGACCCTGATTTCAGGGTGGGCGAGGAGAGCACGGGTCCAGCTGGTGGTCCCTGGGGTGGGCTGGGGCACTTCAGTGAATTGCAGGTGGAAAGCCTGCTCCTTGCTCTGCCTCTGTGTTGGAAAGGGCCTTGTCTGGAGAAAATCAAAGCAGGCAGGGAAATGCAAAGAAAAAAATCTGGTTTGTTTGAGACACTACAGACCATCTGGGTGCAAAACAGATACAGTAATAACAGTATTTTTTTTCTTCCTTGGGTGCAATGTGACAAGGCAAGTGTGTAAAGGCTGAGACTAGTAGCTGGAACAAACTGGCCTCTCATGTGTGTCTTTGCAAAGCTTTGCTGGTAGTATTTTCATGCTGGTAAGTTTTAAAAGATTTGTCACAGTCTATCATTACGACCCTTTGGAAATCATAGGAAGTACCCTGTTAATTCTGTAAAATGTCATCCTGAAAAGGGGAAAGTTTTACTGACTGTTGGAAGCTCTATGTTTTGTTACTTTCTAGCCGGAGAACCAGACTTTCACCAGGAGGATTTCTTTCCCCTTCTCTTCTACTACATAGAAAATTATTTTGAATGAATGATTATGTTTATTTTAGCATAATCTATTCCTAAAATCAGACAGACTATAACAGATGGATAAATATTAAGCTACAGAGTCCCTATCCAATAGCCATAGAGGACTATTCTTATCAAATATGTAACTTTGGGAAAAAAGAAACACCTGGTGTATTAAGGTAAGACAGATAGGGCAACTCATCAGAGGCAGGTCAGAGGCTGGAAGAATTAGCACAGGAGTTTTGTAGATATATATATAACCTCTACTTAATAGGTTTTTGTATTCCAACAGGTAAGCACATAAATTTTTGTATTCCAACTGATAATCACATGAATGTCATCTGTGTGCTTAAATGCTGGATTTAGCATTTCAAATCACAGGCTGGACACCTTTTAAAAGCTGGTGAGAAGGACTTAGCTTGGGAACCACAGCTTATGCAAAACACTCAAGCGTAGGCATTTGCTGTGGAGATGAAGACAGTGGCTCATCTTTGGGGTACTAACTTCACTAGTTGACACTTTAAGTCACAGTTTCCCTGCTTAGGAATAGCAGAGACCCCTACCAAGCATGTAGTTGAACAGCCTCACTTCTTCTTTTAAATGAGGATTGGGGAATTCAGCACCTTGCAAGAACCGGGTAACGTTTAGGGAACTACAGTTTCATGTTTTGATGTAATTTGCTGTAACGCTGAGAAAACATTCTTTTAGCAAATCATAGTTGGAGAATTATTTAAGCATACTGCAAGTCACATTTTTGATGCTACAAGCACTAGGACTGTTTTCTGCAAGCTACTTATCAGTGGTTTTATCCAAATCATATTGACAAAATTTACTGATTCGTTAGGGAATGCACCACAATGCACAATGGCCCACAAGTTCATCTTGACAAAATGTAATTTTTTTTCTTTAGCAAACAAGGATATAAAAGGCAAAGACTGCAATATGTAAATATGAGTATTCACTTAAGGCCGCGCTTTTCAAAATGTGGTCGTCGTAACTATTTTTTTTTATGTTGACAGTGTGCTTGCTGCTCTGCGATAGCAAATAAAATAATATTTTAATATCTTTGAGCCAACATAACAAAAACCAGACATGACAGAAAGGAATTAAGATATTAAAATAACTAATCTGAGTTATTGCTGTTAACTTCCAGTTTTACGGCTGTTGTAAAAGAACTGAGATGTCAAAATGGATTGAGTGGAAAGCTGTTTCAAAGCACCGTTTCCAGCCTGTGCTGTTCCTGTCATACAACTCAGGGAACGGTCATGCCATGTAGTGAGCACTGGTTTTAAAATACTTTGACTAAAATCTACCCTTCCAGAGCACTGCATAACTTCTTGAAATAATACTTAGTTCTCCTAAAACTGTGAGAGAGATGTTGCCAAGGCTGAACTCCATCACCCTTAGGTTGTTTTCTTTTATCATTTCCTGGTATCATGTTTAGTCTTCATGAAGACAAAACTACAGAAGAAGGGTGAATATATACATTAATTTTTCCCCCTTTTGCTTCAATGCACATCATACAAAATACAGTGTGAGAATTTAAATCTGTTTTGGTTTACAAGAAAGCCCATAGAGGCAGCAGGAATCCAAAATAGTTAAGGAAGCCTTTCTTTATTTTCTAGATCTGAAAATCTTTATTTTATTTTATCTATATTTTCTTTATATAAATCTTTATTTTCAGGATCTGAAAATAAAGACCCTGAAAAAATTAGGTCTGAAAATACAAGTAGGCAGGGAGGGGAAGTCCCTACATTTCTATGGGCTGTGCCAACATGCTGAATAGCAAACTAGGAAGAAAGCTCGGGACAGGGAGAAATAAAGACCAGTTCACTCTAGCCTTGCCTAAGGGAGAGGGAGAGTGGGGGTCTCTGGACATCATGGGAGCTCTCTTCGCTGCAGGACTGCAAGGTGGCCTTTGGATGAGGGCTAAAATGTCACCTTTTCCCTTGCTTCCCCACCCACCTTTCAGAAGGTGGTTGATTCATGAGTCTGTGGCTTCTTGACGTGACATTTTGGTAACAGAATCTGCTCAAGCTGCTGCTACCCTCGTTCCCTGACACTACACGCACACTGCACAGCGATGCTGTGGTTTCTCAGTGACCAGGCAAAAGGAAAATATTCCTTTGCTTTGGGATGGACGAATCATTGTGCCAGGTAGGACTGTTTACTCACAGGGTCTCCACACCTTACCACTGCCTGTGGGACCCTTCCTGCCCGAAGTGTGGCACCTCTGTCCTGGCTTTTCATTCCCTTGCCACCGGTGGCTTGGTCCTGGCCCTCTGCAGCCGAGCTGTAAGAACAACTGCCAGTACCAGGGACCCTACAAGGGAGGTCACATGTGTGTGTATAGCAGGTTCTCTTGTGAACTTCCTCATATTCCAGGGGTCCCAGGGCATGGAGGCATTTTAGGGCCAGATGAAGAGAGAACTGAGACATCCATGAGAAAAGTGGACTCTTTGTGGTCTCAGCTTCTCCTTTGAACTGTGATCAGCCCCTGAGATGCTTCATAAGAAAATTAGAGCTTGTCTGAGGCAGCATTAACACCCCAGAGATGTATTCACACTGTCTAATTTTAGACATCTAATGTATGTGCTCTGACTAGTCTTCTGAACAGCTCTGTCTCTCTCTCCATTAGCTCTGTCAGGAGCTCTGCAGGCTCCCCTCTTCTGCATTGTCTCCCACTGCCACAAGCCTGAGGTGGTTCAAAATATGGAGACCACAGAGTTCCACAAGCCACAGCTCCGCTTTCCTGAGCTCAAGCACCAGGAGCTGCTAGCTAGTGCATGAAGCAGAACATCCTCTGCATCTTCTCCTGACAGAGCAGTCCTGCTGTGCGTGGGAAGGGACTGGGGGCGAGGAGGTCTCCATATCAGAAAGCGTGGCTGAACATTTTCACCCATATGTTCTCCGTGGTGCTCACCTGGACAGACCCCTTCCCCACGCACATCCATGCTTGAGCTTCCTCTGTCTTCCAAGGGAATGGCACAGAGACCCATGAGGCTAGGACTGTTATAATGAAGGCACAGAGAACAAGACAAAAAGCCTAGCAAACCAGAATTTTTAGTCTTTTCAAAGAGTGTGTGGCATTTTTATGAAATCCTTAGCTTCCGCTTTATTCTCTAATAGGATGTGATCTGTCTTGCAACTGCAAAGTGCTTTACCTTAGTGAGACTGCATTTGATGAAGCCTGTGAATATGACGAGACACACCAGACTGAGGACTGTTTGCTTAGTTGGTCAGAGGAGAAAATTATTAGTGTTAACACACAGAGGATCTTTGCGTGGTTGATCTCTCCATGTATCTGGTTTAGTGACAGCTGTTGGCAAAGAAAATGAAAAGGGAATCTATGTTACAGGCAGCCATGGGAGTATGAAAAGAAAAGAAAAAAAGAAGTTTTAAGAGTGTGCTATTTGCTAGACACAATAAAAATGTTAAAAGTAACCAATAGGTAGTTCAAATCCATATTTTACTGCTCCCCAAAGCAATAAAATAAAGGTTTAAAAACCTAAAGATTACTGAAATATCTTTCAGATGAATGTGTTATCAAAAGACAATTTTTATTTTGCATTTTGTAAAAGCAAATATATGATACCAAACTTGATTTATAAGAATGGTATATCTGATTAATACTATTTTTCTGAACTAAACGAAGGCAAACTCTGAGCAAACATGAGAAATAACGAAAAACACATGAACTTGAAAAAATACTACTGAATTTCAAGAGTCAAATTCCAGATCCGCGAATGCAAAAATGGTAAACTGAATTTGCTATGAAAATGTCTGACTCTCCCTCACTAGGGAGCAGGGATCCTCACTTGCACAGACACGTGGTGGCATTCCCCTGACACCTGAGCACGTGCTACTTTCCACCTCCGGTGAAGCATGCTAAATGAGCCGTGCAGCCATTGCACGACGCAGATGCAAGGAATCAGCGTGGTGTGGGCAGCTGTCCGTCAGACACAACGCTTTGTCCCCCACCCACCCTGCTCACCACGGCACAGAGCTCCTCCATGATTCTAGCCACTGGAAAAAGAAAATCACCTTCTTTGAGGGTTTTTTCCTTAATCCTGTGCTGAATCCCATTCAGTGTACACTCCTGAAAATGCTATCCTGTGGGAAGAGACCCAGATTGTGTGCTCTTACCAGACAGTGCCTCCTTCACCTGCAAAAACTTGCCTGATCTTAGCTCTCCCCCCAGCCTTGCTGAACAACTTGATTTGTATCTGATTTAAAGACCAAATTCTGATATTTTTCTTCAGCTACACTGATCCTGCAGATATTTAGATGGCATTTTGATCTTGTTCTCTTTCCCTCTGATTTACAGGGTATATTCCCTGCTGTTTGAAATTGCTACATGGCAATTTTCACCCATAGTGAGTCTGTTTCCTAGTTTCTGAACCAGAATCATACCCACCCCAAACAATCTTGCCTTTTATTTCTGTTCTTAGCAGAAACTTCTCTCTCCCCTCCTGGGACCTTCCCTTTGCCACATGTGGGACATCGAAGACTCCAGGTTTTTTCCAACGTGACCCCAGAACTGTTGTTTACTTAGAGTGAAGAAAATCAAGACATAACCAGAATCAGGCACCCAGTTTCTGATTTGGTTTCATCCTGAAAGCAGGCTTTGCATGAAAATCAGCCATTTCAGTAAATTCAGTTAGCTTTTTCAGGACACTCTCCGCCTAGGCTAGCAGCTGGAAAAGCCAGGTGTATTGCTCTGAGTTTCTAGTGCACACATGAACTAGAAGATACTCAGAATAGCATAGACCTTTTCACTGAGCTGAATCACTGTGAAAAGTACACATCCAGACTGGCCAAGCACAAGCCTGCATATACATTCCTTTTGCACACAAATTCAAAACTCAGGCTGCTGGTTGGGAATATAGAGACCTATATAACAACTCTGAAATTTTACCACTTTATGGTTTAGCAGATTGTCTAAAACTTTTACTCATTTTAGACTTAAAGTAAAAATAATAAACAGGAACAATTTCAAAAGTGATGTAACAGTTTTCCATTAGAAAGTAATTAACTCAGGAGCCAAAGAAAACGTGGATTTGTTGTTATTTCTCCACTATAAGAGAGGTTTCAAATATCCATAACTTTGTTTTCTTGAAATGGAGATAAAAACACTGATTGCACGAAAAAAAACTGGTGACAGTTTTTGCAATGCTCTAGCAGCACAGTAAATCCAAAAATACTCAGTAAAGCAAAAATACTTAGACTTCATAGGCTTCATGCTGACGTAAAAGATTAAGATTGTCTTCACAGTTATATAGGCAGGCTGGAACCAATTTTGCTGTGCATTATAAAAATCTTAATCCACATCATAACTTTACATGTGGAAAAACAACAAAAACAATATTGCAGTTGAGAGCGAGAAGTCTGTCACTACCAGTTGCACCCCGCTGACAGCTATTTACAGGGCTGTCTTGAGAGCGCTGATTCACTCCCACAGCCTGAACTGTGGAGTTAAAGTTATTAAAAAAAAAGAACAGAGAAGAAACCTGTTCCTTATGTTATTGCTGTTTGTTAACTCTCTGATTTGGAGACACTTGCGCACATACTATGCGGATATGAAGCCTGTGGATGGGATGGCTGCCAACCAGGGAACACAGAGTCTCTCCTTCTCCCCTTTTCATGCCCGCTGCCTGGCAGAATGTAGGTTGCCACATGATGCGAGCTAACAACCTGTGCAGTGTAGGTGGTTTGAGACAAATAGAAAAAAGGAGAACGGCATGTCTGAGAAGGGAACAACAGGCTTGTCGGATGCCAACCCCACGCTGAGGGATGATTCAGGAGCTCATTTGGGCTTCTTTTCTCTTTCCCCAGCTTATTAACCTACTCATTGTCAGACGCCTTATGACAAACTGAAAAGGACAACATCGTACATAGACTGACTGTTCAGCTTCAAAGCTGGCATCTACAGGAGCTCTCTGCAGTTTTTGTCCAGAGCATGTTTCTGGGTTCACTTGACTGTTGTGGTGTCTCAGTCCTAAACAGAAGAGCAGTACAGGCAGAGTGTGCCAGGGTCTGGGGAGCAGCCTTTGCAGCTGAGGATGGAGGCTAGAGAACTGTTGTAGCCAAAGAATTCTGTTTTCTCCTGATCTGAGACTTCAGTCTTACTGAGAAAAATCACCAACCTCAAGAAAGGGAATTCTGATCAGACGTCTTTGTCTAGGTCTGAAAGCATTTTAGACTGAGAAAGTGTCTCAAAGGGACAGTCCAGTGAGGAGAAAACCACACAGCACCACTAATGATGCTTTAGTGAGTTAATATTTCCCTGTGAAAAGGGACCATTTGTGATACACATTAGTGAGAAAGGAAGAACCAGTCCAATAAAGTTAGGAGTCTTGAAAACAGTGTGAAGTAGTTGGACCTAGCAGCAAATTTTATGAAGGATTTCTTCTTGAAAGGAGACGGCAAAAGGCAGCAAACAGTGTGCAGATGGTGACTGTGAACAGTGCTTCTAACTGCAGTCCATTTCCAATGCTCTACTTCAAGCTGCAAGAGAAAATGTCCAGCATTTCAAGTCTGTGGTTGGCAGGAGACAAAAAAACTGCAGAAAATTCAACACACAATCATGCAAGCCTAACAGCTCGGAGATAATACCTGTCCTGTAGGTTCAGTCCTCAGTTCTGCCCCACGTTGTTCTTCCATCCTCCTTTGTAATGACTGTCACCTAGGACTAAGTGTTGCCAGTCAAAAATCTCAATGGGTTTTAAAAAAATAATTAAAACTGCCCCACAAAATAGTGTTGTTGGCAGTCACTACACACACATACAGGCAGCTTCTCCAGAAATATTCAGGAACCATGCAACACCGTTTACTGAGAAATAACTTCTTAGAAGGGGTATTCTGGCATCATGCATATAGAGAATGACCACAAGCAGTGTTGTATCAGAGTACACTTTTGGTGTATCAACTGAAGTGAGCAGCCCTGATAAGCAAAAGGGAAATGCACAGCTGAAGAAATCCCAGTGGCAAGACTACTAGTGTAGTCTGAGGTTTTTCCTGTAAATGGGTTTTTTTCCTGCGCTTTAAGTTATAACCAGATGCTTTTCTACAAAACAATAGCAGTCTCAGCAAAAGTGTTTTGTTAAAATAAAAAAAAAAAGGTCCAAAAACAAAACCCATTTAAACTTTTTAAAGAACAGAGGAAATCTAACAGACCTAACAGCTCTGCTTTTCTTTTCTCCTAATTATTCTTGGCTAGATGTCTTCACACTCACTTTTTATTTAGTGATAACTTCTTTGAACTCCTGAGAGCTCATGTGTCAATCTGTGTGCTCTGTCATACGCAGTCAATTAGTTTACACTGTCTGACTACTCTGTAGCCTTTAATACACGTGGGACCTAACACAATTATCTCCAGTTATGGGGAAGTCTTACAGCAGTTAGTATGACCATCAAATAAATGAGGACTGCAGGAGTAGAATGTTTGCTCTGCCTAGTATTTCCCAAGTGTCAAGGTGCAAAAAAACCTAAAATATACAAGAAAATCCAAACCCAAACCCAAAATAAAGAAACAAACACCCCCAAACCCCAACATAAACACAAGTATAAGGATGCTTTCTTTCTTTCTTTCTTTCTTTCTTTCTTTCTTTCTTTCTTTCTTTCTTTCTTTCTTTCTTTCTTTCTTTCTTTCTTTCTTTCTTTCTTTCTTTCTTTCTTTCTTTCTTTCTTTCTTTCTTTCTT
>Ga0065711_1000686_pt1 | contig 63353 bp, 25 predicted proteins | sample Hoacrofraction12_FD_59098 | JGI IMG/M metagenome (GOLD analysis project Ga0065711, IMG submission 59098) | Hoatzin crop microbial communities from Cojedes, Venezuela - Epithelial fraction 12 v2 (version 2) | ecosystem: Host-associated > Birds > Digestive system > Esophagus > Crop | place... | reverse complement strand
CTTTTTTTTTTTTTTTTTTTTTTTTTTTAAATCAAAATGAGTGTTTCATGCTACTGTTGATTTGTGCAAGCTGCAGAGCAGGACACTGCATCAGACCATTCCTCTTCTAGTTGCTGATTATGACTTCTCACAAAAGTGACAAGTGTGCACTTGACATGGCACTGAGTGCCAGGGAGGGAAAGGAGGATAAAAAAAAAAATCTACTTTACTGTGTTTATATCATACGGTTGTCTCATTCTTCCTTCTATTTTTCCTAGTCTCTTCCCTTTTTTTCTCTTCTGACCTTCTAAATTATGTTACCCTCACCGTATTTCCTCTCATCACGTCCCAGCTCCCTTTTCTTTGTCATCTTAGAGCTGTTGATTTTAACCTCATTACAAAACCATTAAACGATCCTGTGTCATTGGCAGGAATTCAAGAAAGGCTCCACAGTGCAATACTTCCCTGTTTGTAGAGGAGGATTGTCATAAGGAGACATTTTCCCGAAGACCAGTAGGTTCTAGCCTTTTTAATAGTCTGTTCATTTTCATGAACACCAAATTCACATACATTTATGTAGTGTTAAAACTATAGTAATAATGTACATATCAAGCATTACTAAAAGATGTGTACACTGTAAAATGTTGCAGACTCCACTTTTAGCAATTTGAGCAAGCTGTGCTGTAGGTGTCTACTAAAATATAGAATGTAGTCAAAATATTTTCCCCTAATACGGAAGACATTTTGTAGGATTGGACTATAAGTATGTGAGAGATTTTTCTTTGTCTCAGGTCTCCCCCTGAGAGGCTGACATCCATAGGACCCCTAAACATCAGCTGGTATGTCTGCCACTGCCAGTATCCGGAGATTCTGGTGAGGCAAAACCTCACTAAGGAGGTCACATCTGCAAGAGCTGACAAGCAATTACAGACCCTGCAGATTTCAGGAAAGCAGAAAAACTAACCTTAGGTGCTGTGCTTGGTCGCATGCACACATACATAAATGCAAACTAATTTGTTATACAGGCATTATTCCAAGAATAAATTAAAGGGATTCAGATTGTTACTCATGCTGTTGTTACTGCTTAAATACTATAGTGCTGAGGATACATACATAGTCTATGAAAGTTGAACTCAAAGGTAATGGTTTAGCGCTTTAGTTAACAATGTGTTCCTGGGGATACGTCTGAGAAAGTCAGAGGAGCGACTTTTACCAAATAGGCGTCCCTTCTTGGGGGGGGGGAAGAGAGGTTCAGACCCATCGACCCATCCGTCAGGAAAAGTTCCCACTTGCCTCCTCCCACCAAAGAGAGTTTTCAAGGGCCAATTTTTATATGTTCGAAAATCTTTTTGCGAGATGAGACTAAGTCAATTATTGGGTATTGACTGGCTCTTGGCATGGAATGTTGTGTCGCCAGAAGTGGGACTCAGCAGTTTGACACGCCTTTGGAGCAGGCATCTTGGTATGCTCTTCCGGGGGCCATCTGTTCTTTGTCTGAAGCAATCTCTGGCTGTGTGTCCTCCGCTGCACCCCACAGATCACTGGGTTTATATTGATGGGCTATCCCCCCTTACTTCTGTCTGATAAGTGCAACTTAACTGCTCCATTTGTTAACTCTTCCGATTTTGACGCCTGAGTCTGAGCATGTTTTTCATCTGGCATTGACAAGTCCAGCAAGGCCATCAACTACAGCATACATTGCACTTCTTCCAAGTTTGGGTTTTGTTTGTTCCTTGAGCTCTCCATTAATTTTCTTACATACAGTTTTAGAAATGTTCAAATAATAACATTCAAAGTATGCTTTTGAATGAGTTAGAGACCCTCCTTGAGAGACTTCTACTATTTTAAATCACAGGAAGTCCAGGTGGCCTCAGAAACGTCCATATGGTGTGCAACATGTGGACTAGATAATGATTTTCCTCTGAAAATGCAGATACCATTATTCTTTGGGATGCATATTTCTTAGATTTGCCACTAATATCCTCATTCTCTTTTTATCTGTGTGGAGCAGCAAAGGAATGAAAAACCCATTTACCCATAGTGGACAGAAACATATTGTAGTTAAAGCTGTATTCATATTGCTTTCTTGATTGGACTGAAAGCTATCTAAATCCCCATTGTATCAGTCAGCAAGCTGCTTTTGACCTTAAGTACTTCACACAAGAAAAATCACTGAATCAGTGAAATATTTGAGTCAATCATGTCTACGGTTAAAACACCAATACAAAATTTACCACTGGAAAGTAGTCATGACTTGGGCAAGTTAATCAGAACTGCATTACAGCTAACTCGGTCATGCTGGTTCGTAATCCTGTACGCTAAAGATCTGAATGAAGTAGCAGAGTGGGGATGGGCCATCTAAAACAATCTCATTGGTCTGTTGGTTGAACTATTGCAGTTCATTTTTCCAGGTAACATGCTTTTACTAACCTGTGTTTGTCTCAAGTTAGCATTTAAACACGTGAATTGTTTATTTATGAAATCTGCTTTCTATTTTATCCCTAAAGGATTTTCTAAAGTATATCACCAATGCGTAGGGATTTGATCTTCTCTTACAAGTGGAATTCATTCTCATCAGCAAACAGGAACACCTAGCAACAACACCAGTCTCATAATTGTCAATGTTTCAGGGTGTTTCAGAACATTATTAGAAAACCTAGTCAAATGTGAAAATAAACGAAAGCACTTTACTTGACCTTATTGAATAAATATATTTTCCTACTGTAATGTAATCTGGAAACTATTTCAGAACAAATAACTTGTTCAAACATTTGTCCAACTGCAGGTTCTTCATGGCTGTGAATCACACTATACATAATGCTGATAAAGACAGTTGAGTCAGTGGGAGTTTTTTCAAAAACTCCTCTGGCTTTTATTCAACACTTATGCACAGTTTCTTCCATTCATACCTTCCTGGTTCTGATTAGCTTCTTCCCATGTATTTTCCAGCAACTTTTTGTTAGTTAAAAATTAAATGCTGCATTTTTATCAGTTGTTACATGATTTTGAAGTACCTGTCTCTGACAAGAAGGCTATAAACTAATATAGAGGTCCTCTGTTTCAGTAACAAATTAAATGCATTTTGTAGCATAGGCTGGTTTTCCAGAAGTAATGTGGAGAGAAGTCTACTATGTTACCAAATGTACCTATTAAGGAGTATCTATCTGAAGTATCCATTACTTTTTCAGAAGCAAGTATTGACCTGTTGATAAGTGTGTATTAGAAAAGTTAAACTGAAACTTTATCCTTTGGAATTTAATGTAGATTGTTTAAATGATATCAGCTCCTCCCAACCCTCATTCAAAGTTAAAATGGCTTTAATTTATGTTACACATGGAAGTAAACTAAAATATATTTGATTTAGTTTCTATTAATTCTAAAGGAGAGCTTCTACACTGATTTTGAAAAGTCTTTTAGAAATGAAAACTTGACAAAATCCAAAGAATTTGAGTTACTCCATGATTTAACAAAGCACATGTGTGTACACTTAGATTTCTGCTATAAAGATAAAACAAGAAAGCTTGAACAATATTCATGCTTCACCTAGCTCAAAAAGTTGGCTTTTTTTCAAAAAGCATCTGATTTTTTGCTGCTGCTGATGTAAACAGCAGATAAATTTGACAGCACTCTTTGCAGATAAAACTGGAAAGGTGATGCTATGAAAAAGAATTATGGCAACATCTGCTACTGCAAAAATTAAGAGAATGAGCTGAAAGCCAAGCATTGCCTGAGCTATCATCTCCCAGAGTAAATATGGCACCAATGTACAGGCACGTAGATAGCTGTTTTGGAGGAGGAAAATAATCTACATGGTAACACATGGAAAAATAGTATATTACATTGGTACATGTTATTCGTGTATTATCCTTGATCAATATAGTTTTTTGATATTAAAGAATCTCTTCTCTGAATAGGAGTAAATCCCACCCTCAGTGGTAATGTTTATAATCTTGCCTGCGTCACATAACGGTGCTCATTCATCTGGAAGAGTTAGAAGCAGTACAGATCCATCCCTGACATTATATCAGCATATATCAAAGTAATTAACTGCAGGGGACAAGTATTTATTTTTTCTTGAGGTCAGAGTATATACATAGCCTGTTTATAGTTACATTGAGATAGAATCATTAAATAGACATTTGTAATAAGCTATGATTATCTAAATATCTGGTCTGAAAAAAACAGACTAGACCATTGCAAATTGGGATGCATTTGCCTTGATAATGTAGACACAAAAAGGCAGCTAGAAAAGCCAACTTAGAAACTTCTGCTATACCTTGTCAAAAGTCTTACATAAAGAAGATAGCGCTTGGAGGTAGACTTTTTTGCATTCTCATCAGAGTTAGTGAACAGGAAAATGAACATTGACAGGTAGGCTTAGCCGAAGGTCCGCTAGGCCAATAACCTCTTCCTCCGATGGTACCCTCTAGCAGAATTTTATTTTTTCTTTTATTGGGGAGTAGGGGTAAGTCAAGAGTGGAATAACACTTCCCTTATTCAGTCTTCCGAATTCCAGTATTCTGTGGTTTTGGGAATTCCAGAACTGCACATTATATTACCCTATTTACATAATAGGACTTTGTGAAACTCTGTTCTCTAAATTATGTTTTTTCTTCAACTGGCCTATGACTTTGGCACAGAACACATCCTGTGGCAAGGAATTCAACAATTAAATTATGCATTGTGTGAAAAAGTACTTCCTTTTTTTTGTTATAAACCCGCTGCCTGATAATCTCATTTGGCTCCTGCTGGTGTTTTTATGCTTAAAGAATTCGTGAATAAGAAGCCTGAAACTTCACAGAAATCTACCATAAAACAAGACATTAAAGATTAGTGATACAACCTGTGCATAGCTGGCTTTTGAATTCACTGTCAATGACTTAGGCTTGCAATAAAAACTATATGATATATTAGTCTCATTTTTATAGGAGTCTCTTGTGCTTGATACTGTCCAATGTAATAAGGTAATATCTGTCTTCAGGGTTGTTAATATGGAGCCTTTTTTATGTCCTTTTTTTTCTGATTTAGAGTATATTTGAGTTACGCATTCTCTGCATCTTAAGAGAAAGAACAGATCTAAATTTTCTTCAGGATGTTTATAAAACATCTACAGTTTCACATTTGTAGTTTTAGAAGACTATGCATGGCAAACTTAAAAACAATTTGTTTGAAAATTCTAGGGTTATAGGAGTTTATCTGCATTTCTAATAGTTGTCAGATTTTGGGAACCCGACTTGTATCGATAAGTTTTGCAAAGGTCAGAAAATTTCTGTACTTCTGGGCTTGCTGTTATGTATGCATAGGCAGAGGAGCGTATATGGATATATTAGAATGAGTGAAGCGGATTACTTCTAGTCCTGTAAAATTTACTGACTGGAATCATGCCAAGATACTGCCCTAGTTCAGCATGCTCCTGCATCATGGTGTGGAGGGGTAAAACTCTCAATTTATTGGTTTACTTTAAAAGGTGCAAGACTCAATGTGCACATCCAGCCACTAACTGCAAATTGTCTCCATAACAATTTGGTTTTGTTTTCTTAACAAATCACTTCTTCGTAGGTATTTCATTCAGAGCTTTCAACCAAAGATTGTCGTCAGTAATCTTCAAGCTAAGGCCCAAATACAGTAATGTGCTCTGTGCAATAGCTAGAATGGCAACAAACCTGGCTATGGCATGTGGTCAAGATGAAGCAGACTGCAGAGAGAGGGCCTCTGCTGATAATACGTTGTCCAGGCTTCAGCTTTTGACCCTTTGGGTCCGGAAGGCAAAGCAGCGATTGTAATGTTTGCCTCTGTCTGTATCTGCAGTTTTGATAAGTGTATCACTAGATGGAGCTGAGCTTGATGTGAACAGATTATGACACTTCAACCAATGTAATAATCATTTTGGTTAATTAGTCAAAGCAGCTTGATGATGGGTAGTTTCTGAATATAAACTGGAACCGACTGCATAGCCTAAGGTAGCCAGCTGAAGAAAATGCTGTGCTTAAAAGGCTCATAGGGAGACTTCATTTAGTATTGCATGCAGTGCTAATATTATTTCAATTTCAAGAATTAAGAGATGCATACAGTTTCCATTAACTTTAATTTGTCATGGGACTCCTGCCTATGATATTTAGACATACAAATATGTGCTCGTGGAAATTAACTAACAAATGACAGGCTTTGGTTTAAGAATGCTGCTTCTCATGTTACTTTGTCAAAAATCTACAGCTGGAAAGTGGGAATTGCTTACTGCTTGTGCGTATGATAAATAGGGGTTATTATTACTCAGTTGGTTAAATATTTTGGTAAAACATAGTAACAATTGACAAAGTTTGCCAACATGCTTCCTGAGATGCAAAGTGTCTCCCATGACGGTTTTAATGTGCAAAGAGCAGTACTTCAAAGCAATTTAGAAGATCTGTTGTGTGTCCTTTCATTATATTGCTGCTTACTTACCGGAAACAGAGCAGTGGCTTGGCAGGCAGAGCACATAGTAGTAACACATAATTAGGCCTGGAATTTTTGTCTTCATAAAACATGAGACACACTTTCCCTACCATTATAGATCCAGTGGAGGGTTTAGGTTTTTTCCCCTCTCCTCTTTGGTGAGGAAATGCAAGCAATGGTGTTTGAGTAGAACTCTTCTGAAGTGCTGAGCTGGAAATCATGTCAGTGGCTCATGAATAACACAGCAGGCGTGTCTTGAGGGAAGCATGTAGTAACATTTCTTTGCATGTAGCCAGATGGTGTGGATATGTACACCTTTGCCAAAGAACTGGAAAAATTGTAAAAGGAAATGTAGTAAGGTTCAAGGGGAGAGAAGATCAAAGAAATAAATATAATGAGTAAAAGGCCTGCTGGTTCCCTATGAGGAGGGTGGAAATAAGATGAATTGTTATTTTAGTGGTATGGATTGCCCAGATCAGAAGTGTTTTGCTGCAGCAGTTCTTAACTCTTTATTTGCTGGAGCTTTCGCAGAAAACTATGTAAGGTAGAGCTTGTGTATCATGATTATGGGGGTCATTTCAGACCACCCTATAATATTAGTTGCTAACTATAGGTTTGGGTTAGGATAGGATTCTGCAGGGAATCTGTGTGTTTCTATACATTCTTAGTTTCTCAGCTCAAGATTAGGGAGTAGCGCATTTTGGGATGACTAAGGCCACAAACCATCTATTGAACTTTTGTTTTCTTTGTACAAAAGCATTTCTAGGCTGCAGTATGTCAGCCATATCCAGAAAGTGAAGAAATGCATTGTTGTTTCAGCCACAGTAATACAAGTATTTTTTTAAATGTTAGAATTACAAAATTTCCTTTAAAAATATGGAAGTAGTTTTGGGTATAAGACAGAATCTTATTTTATTTAAACTCTTTCACCTTCTGCAATACAAATGACTGATAAAGTTGACACAGGAAAAAAATTGTTACTCTGATTAGGAGTTTGAAGTATGAGGATGCCTTCAACATGTTTAAAGATGTTGCTGGAAGCATGATAGGGAGCCTTTTTTAGTCTCTTCTAGGACAGAAATTGTTCCTTCAGAGTAGTAAAAACATGCCTCATATGAGCATTAAAACTTGTTCCTATATGACTGAGAATAACATTTGGCACATTACTTTTTCTGAACTCTGTAAGAAACACAAATCCTCTTAATTGTGGGAAATGCAGCAACAGCTTGCTAAATACAATCAGGCTTATAATATGCATTCACAAAATGTGCCATTTGATGCTGGAAGGCTAGAGCAGGACTGACTGAGAGAAAGTGCCTCTGTTCTTTCATGAGGCCTGGTATTACCTGGATAATACCAGTGGAGTATTCAACAGACACAAATTCTTATGTGAGCGGCATACTTGCGACTGAAGGGAGTTCTTAGAAAAGTGGTAATCCTGGAGCATGAGCAGTTTTTTGTAATAATATCTGAGGGCTTTCAAACATTTTATTCTTCACAGAAAATACCTGCAAAGTTGAACAGAATATCATAACCAGTATCTGGATTTCTGAGTCATCTTAGGGAATTGTGGCTTCAATTCCAGTAACAGGAGCTTTGTTATCAACTTTAATGGGCCTGCATGTCTTGTACAGAATAGTTCCTTAAATGTAATAATACTAGAATAAAATGAAATAAATCATTCTCTATTGAATTATTCTATTTTGTAGGGTAATTTTTATGGATCCCTATTAAATTCTGGGCAACATTTCAGTGATGGAGGTTTGTCTTTTCTTTCAATAATATTAGACATAAAAGATCTCAGGGGGTGTTTCTGATGAATTATGCTTGCTCTCTGCTAGTTCCATAGGAAGGAGGAGTATAGCAGAAAAGCATTTAATTATCTTGGGTGCAGTGCCACACTAGTGTTGCCATACCGCTTCTGGCAGTAGAGTTAATGTGCCTTTTGTTGCTGCATTGAACTGTGTAGACAATCCAGCTCACACAGAACTAGGTGAGGCGTCTCTAGGATGACATCAGATTGTGCAATATAAAAATGTCCTGAAATCTTACCAGTAGCTCTTTTTATGGAATCCTACTGGAAAGAAAGGAGGATGCTATAGTAAGATTGCCAGTTCTCAAGTACTGTTGTTTTAATAGGATTACTACTGAATCACCAGCCTGTTTAATTAGACCTATAAAAGTTATTTAGCAAGGTGTGGATTGGAGTTTGGGGGAGGAATATCAGGAACACAGCATGTCTGGAAAAGTGTCTATAAAAATCCCTCTATAAAAGTCTCTTACTATGTGGTCTAATTAAGGTCTGGATACAGCACATACATTACTTACAAAACAAACAGGTTAGTTTCTGTTTGCTGCACTTTATTTTTATAACCTGATTACAAACTGAAAGAGTTTGTTAATTTAGTCTTAGTTCAGGTATACAGCAGAAAGCAGTGCTTGTCACTGGTTTAGATCAACCCTGCTAAAGGCATTCTTTGGAAATAAACATGACTGAATCAGGTTGTATCAAATAACTGCTTTTTCAAATCATTAATTTACTTTTCGTTGTTGGTAGAAAGTTAGGTTATAAACACATCAATGATATCATGTTTTTGCCTAAGGGAAGTTAGCTTATGCCTGCGTCTGGAAGAGGGAAAATAATTTCTAAAATGTGGAAAGCTGAACTGTAGAAGCTTGATGGTGAAACTATCACAAGAATATTTTGAGTTGCATCTGTGTTGAAGAGAAGTATGGTATAGTCTAGCTGACAATGAGAGCATGGTGACACCATGTTAGTGCTGTAGCAATGTATGTTTCAGCATGAGCGTGGCACAAGTATCACATTTGTGTTTAGTTACAGCAGGGCAAATATAAAGTAACCTTGAAGTCATACTATTGCCACCACTTAACAAGCAGAGTCTTCCCTACATATCAGGAATTTATTTGAAATTTTTAACATGGTTCGTTGCACTCTTTTAGGTCCTATTGTTGCTAGGCTATTTCTTAAGAATGGCCATAAGAAAATCACGATGAGGGTGATCAAACCCTGGAACAGGGCCCTGAGAGACTGTTGAATCGCCGTCTTTGGAGCCATTCAGAACTCACCTGGACAAGGCTCTGAGCAATCTAACTTTGAAGTTAGTTCTGCTTTGAGGACAATGTTGGATTTCAGGGCCCCTTCCAACTTAAATTATTGTATTATTCTATATTATAGGGTCAATGTACCTGGCCAGCCTACAAGGCATAAGGTGGGTCACTTAGTATGGCTGAGAAAAAGATATAGTACAGAGCAGCACTGATTTCTTCTATGTACGGGTGGTGACTGCAGTCAATTTCAAATAGAAGAGACAGTCTCTGGAGCTATTTTGGCATTGCAATCCTTGTTCAGTAATCTTTAAGGGTCGTAAAGTGATAGTGGCCACACCATCCCACCTTGGCTTCACAAATGAGTAACCAGCTGCTTGTACTAAAGGTAAACTGTCTGCTGTATGTCTAGTGTACCGAGTGTAAATAGCATCTCAAATACCATGAAATGTCAATATTAATGCCTGATGATATTGCAGAAATTCATTTTAAGTCAAGCAAGTCTAAATCTAACACAACTGATTTGTTTATATTCGCCAGCACTGAAGAACAGGTTATACCTCAGACCTTCTCTAGATTTGTTTTAGTGAGATCTTTGCTTTATCTTCTATATGCACCTCCTTTGCTGCACTGCTCTTATCTGCTAGAAAAAGGTCTAAAATAAACATCTCGGTGAAATACCAGCTGTCTCAGTAGCTTCTCAGAGAGAATGAGCAATACGTTATGCAGGTATGACATAGTACTTCTGCTTCATGGAACAGAAAAAAAAGGGAAAGAATTGTAACTAAATCTATCTGTAATAAGCTTTGGAAATAATGGGGATCAGTGGGTGATAGGTTACTGGGTGAGAACAAATTTATGGGCTCGGAAAGAGTAATCCTGGTGGGATATAGCAGAGTTATTGAAAATGACAAGATACAAGATATTTTTTCACCAGGGTAAATACTGGCTTTGGTTAAAAAGATTGTCTGTCTGTCTGTAGATTAAAAACCTGAGCTTTGTTGGTTACAAACCTGTAAAATTTAAAAAAGAAGAAGAAAAATCGAGAAAAATGATGTCTGTTTATTCTGTTTGCCTGTCTTCCCTGACTCTTCCAGCTTCCCACACAAACATAGTGGTTTGCAGAGATGTGCTCTTTAGAGCAGAACTACCATTTTAAACCAATCAGGTTTCTAAATCTGAGTAAGTGAAATTTTCATCAGTTTTTTCCAGCAGTTTCCATGTCACTTTTCTCCTTGTGCTGGAGAAAAAGCTGCAGAAATAGCTGCAGCAGCTTAGTAAGAATGACATAATGCTATTGCCACACTATGTCCTGAATGCCCAAGATAAGTGTAACTTACTTTCTGACTGATGGTGCTGGCATTTGGGATTGTTAAAGAAGAGTTTGATGGAGATATACTGATTTATATGCATGGAGTACAGACCCTTTCATATGCCTAGTTCCTACTGTTTTATAGCTACAGTTTTGGGTTTTTTTATTGCTGATGAGCAACCAAAATGATGTGGCTCTCAGCTTAGACCGGGTTTCTTGGGGGTGGTAATGCTCACCCTGGACACTGTGGGAGGCTTCCCAGGTTTGCCGATCCTCCTCTCTCACTGTGGTTAGTATCTTCATTCTCTTGGCTCCCTTGGAGCCTACTTCTGATGCTGAGAGAAGTGGCTGCCGAGTTGAGACCCTTCTGGCTCCGGCGTTTTCAGTCCTGTTTTCTCTTGTTATTTTTCCAGCTTTCTGCTTAGCCCTCCATGCCAAAAGCACTCTTTGGTGACTAGCAAACTAATTGGCTGGAGGAAGCATCATCAAAAATTCGTTTCAGATAATTAGACATTGAGTTATCATTATCCTTGAGGTTCAGTTCATTTTTGTTTTCGTTAGCTGTGTAGTTCCCTGTGGTAGATATTTCTGATAATTTCTTGACACTGAGGGGATCATGAGTCGCAGCTTCTCTTACATGTCCTTGCTTACTTAACAGGAGTTGGGGGGAAGAGCTGTGTGCTACATATTCATGATTTTATCTGTTCCATGGGGCATCTTCTGTAAGAAACAGAGGTTTCACTAGACTTGGCTAGATAGCTGGAAAATTCAATACCCCATAGTTTGTGAAGGAGCTTTTCTGTTTTTTCAGTGTTTTCAGATAAATGTCGTTTCAAACAGCTGTTAATTGTGTTAAGTAATCCTATTTGCATTTTATGTAATTCTAATTACATAGTAATTAATTACTGATAAAATGGCAGATTAATATTAGAAGTAAGTACTTGAAATTTTATTCCTTTATGTGAAGCAGCACTCTTTTTGTTATGAGTCCTTTCCTGTGAAAAGAATATAACTAGATTTCTGCCAGCAGAGACTTAGGACTTTTAAATTTTTTAATGTAACAGTGAAATTTGAAAAAAGAAAAAAAGGGTAATTCCATAGTAAAGGAATGATCTGCCTTCATCTATGATATGAAGAAAAGCTTTACATTTTTTTAAATTGCTGTTCTATATGTCACAGTAATAAATATTTCTGAGTTTTGAAGCCAGTAAAGCATGGAATTTGTATTTTTTGAAAATCCTGATATTTGGGAATTTTCCATTTTTAAAGAATATCCAGACAGAAGAAAATATTTCTCCAAAATACATACCTAAAAATTTTTCTTGTATCAACTGTAATAGTTATTGGAAAGCCATTTTTAAAGGAAAGCTGAAAAAACTTTGTGTGATTTGAAGGAAGTTAATTCAGGATCAGTATGCTTTTGCTGAAAATACAAATGCTGCTGAAAATGAATATTTTATTAAAGGGTTTTTAATTGTAAATATTTGTTATATTTTATTATAAACTTTATACCCTGGAATTGTAATGTTGTTGAACTTCGTTTACATACTTAAAATTTAAAAATATTTTAAAGGCATTTAAAAATATATTCATATTTGTTAAACATCTGCACATTCAGCCTTTTATAAGACACAGAAAATTGTATCACCTGTCTTTAGAAACTTATAATAAGCAGTCAACAGTAATTATTAGCCCTGATGCTATTGATCATAATGTTTCACGGCTCTTCTCTCTGGCAGTTGACTGCTTCCTGCTAAGAAGAACCGTGATGCTGTTCATACATAGAGGTGTAGAAATTGCTTGCAGAGAACTGTTGATTTACAGCTCTTTTCTGTCCTGTAGATGTACCTCTTATAAATTCAACATTGTATTCAAAATGCAGTGGTATACAAGTAAGTTGTGATCGGGTTTCACCCTGTGCTTGTCATGAATAGCTCACATTTTGAATTCACTAGGAAAGCTGTATGATTGCTTGTAACAAAGCATGGAGTGAAGCAAAGTTAGGTAAAAAAAAAACAAACCCTGCAATAACTCTAGAGTTCCTGTTTGTTTTTAATCAAACCTGATTTAGTTTCTTGGGTAGACATCTGCAATTTAGATTTACACAAACATTTCAATGAACAGAGAGCTGGTAGGAAAGATAGGTGGGGTCATTAAAAACAAACCCAGCTCAGTGTTACACATCTTGAGTTCATCCCACGTGTAGCTAATCTCTGTTGAGCGTAGTACTAGACTTCTGCTGGCACACTTGTTGCCTTTGACTTCAGTGGAGCTCTGCTGATGTGCACCACCTGGAAATGTGGCTGAGGAAGCTGGTAGCTTTCTAAAGTTGTCTTTATTAAGATTACTTATCTTCTTGTTGTCTGTGGCTTTCACTTCTGAGTTATGAACAACAAAACCATGCACTGTGCAGGCACCTTGATTTCCCAGTGGCTTTATTTAATGTTTTTCAAGGTTATCTCATTTTTTTTCCTAAAACTTGTAGGCACTCTTCTCCATGATGTGCTGCTTTATCACACCCTCCACTGGGGGTAAGTATGGTCTTCTGCACACTAAAACTGGATGGAAAAAAGTGTGAGGGTCATTATATTTCTCCTCTTGACTAAAGAAGCAAAGTTCCTCTTTTACTGGTGACTTGAACCTAGCAGAAATTTCATTCTAGTGTATTAGCAGGTAGGCTGATAATTCAAAATGTCAAATTTCTTCATCAATATTAACATATACATTTGCAAGAGTGAACTAGTATGACAGTTGTATATTTTCATCCTTATTTTGAAACTAGGACAAAATTAATAAAAAGAAATAGAAATCACAAAATAAGTAACATCTCTGTTTTTAAAATGTGGTATCTGTTTTTTATCTATTGAGCAATGCAGTCATCAGAGTGAAATAATGTTGAAGAATTCATGGGCATGTTCAGTGTTAAATAACATGGTAGGACATTGAGACCTTCATCTTTCTTTGATAAAGTATTTTTCAAATGAACATCTTATCAGATCAGAAAAGCTGGTAATATTGGCAGATCAGCACAACTCAGTCATGTCAATCTGACATTTGATCATAAATAATGTACTTTTAGTAAGTGAGAAAGTCAAAGTGAAGGACAACACAACTTTCATACGCAGTGTTCCACACTCAGAAAGATGGTATTTTAAAAATATTTTCTCCTACCATTTCAAGTACCAATCCTACACTTAGATCTTTGTGAAAGGAATTTTGTACTTACCTCAACCTGTTTCCTAGATCCAGACATTTGACTCCGTATCTGGTAGCTCAGAAATGTATAGCACAAGAGAGGTCTGGGTTTTTTTCAGGACGTTGCTGTAAAGAATGTTGTGTCTAAGCTGTTCAGTTGACTACAAAACTTTTATTCATTCATTATCTTGGTGAACTGCAATTTAATTCTTTTGAAGGAAAGTTGTCTTTGAGTGTCTCATCATTGCTAGTTAAACTTTCATGTCTGTTATCAATACATGTTGATTAATAAATGAGTGAACCCCTTCCCAGACATTAGTTTTACTATTGTTTTCTTACATTACAATCAAGTTTCCTAACCTGGTATTCCTTGCAGCTTGCTAGACAATTATACTTGTAAGGGTGTTACCTATGTGAAATAAATAGCATACAACTTTTTCTGTCCCCACTTCTATCCTGTGGGACATAAGTCAGCTCCAGACCAAGTACTTTTACAGTGAAATAGATTAGACATAAGTTAATACATTAGGCAAAGCAGTCAGGCTCTACTAATTGTACCTAATTGGTGGCTAGTTTATGACTTCCGGCTTTTGATTGGCTTGCAGCATAGATGAGGCAAGCTTGCTTTTGCCTACAGTATACTTTGTTGACCTTCTTTAATTCACATGCATCACTGCGGGTGAATTCAGTACAATTTCTTATTTCACAGAGATTTCTACTGAGAAGTTAGTATTTTCTAAAGTGTGAATCCCTGCACTTTAACTAGGGTCCAGTTTATATGTGCTGCATCCATAAGTATTTATAATGAGCTTATTTATCAATATACCTTGAATACAAAGAGTATCTACATGATTTTATAAATTATAAATAAAATGTACAGATATCTTCTGGTAAGACCAATCCATTAGCTGACCTTCTTTCTTCAATGACAATGACTTGATCAGCTTTTAAAACAATTTATACACATAAATCACGAGATTTGGAATAGCGCTTGTACACAGTCTAGAAACCCTGTGAAATGAAGTCTCCTGTGAGGTTTCTGCTTCTATTTGGGAAAAATGGTCTTTTTCTCATATTTGCTTCAGGCTGAAACCAACAAGAATAGAAAGATGGAGCCATATTATTTTCAACTTTAAAAGGATATTGTTAATTTTATTTTGTTTATTTTTTAGTGTGCTGTATTAAAGTGAATGCATAAACTTCATAAACTTTCATGATTCTGTAGTTATCAAAAACTCTTCAGAATTTCAAAATCACCTGCAATATCCCTGCATCTTTAAGAGATCATCCATTCATGAAGCAGGTGAGTGTTTCCTTTGGTTGTTTCTGAAGTGCTGTAGGGCCAATCCATGGATAGCCGTTGTGGCATATGAGATCCATCATTGCTTTCTGCTGTGCTCTGGTACCTGGATAGAAATACAGAAGCCCTCATGAATGACTGTGAAGTTATATTCTTGAGCACTTTGTTGAGCTGGCTTAGGGTGATTTGAAAGTTGCAGGTTCTTCCAAAGATCACTAAGTATCTTGTTTTAAACAGACTGTTAAAAAGCAAAAGTAGAAATTATTGTGGAGAGAGTAAGTACTTGTCTTTCTACCAGAATACATAAGAGTTGAGGTGAAAACTGCCCGTGAAATGTTTGTAAATACTCGTGTACCTTCTCAAGCAAGAAAAGATACGGTGCTTGATTGGATAGAAAAAATGTTGTTTATTACTAATGAATCACAAGCACTGCAAAAGCAGGATAAAGCATGAGAAATATCTGAACAATTATATTTGCTTCAGTGTTCCAATTACCTAATGTGTTTATTTTCAAAATGCAGAGAATGAGGTCAATTATCTGTGACATTCAGTAGTGGCAATGTGTAGGGCAGGATGGGCTTCAGATAGTATCATCGGGACATTTTCTGAAGGCTGTTGAGAACCTTTAGCCCAAAATCTGGTGCTACTTCTTAATAAGCTGGAAGTATACACAAAAAATAGCATAAAACTTGAAATTTGGGGTGTTTTTTTCCTCTTTGCAAAGAGGAATAAGCTGACATTTGCAGTAGAGGTATAATGTTTCCCTGGTCATCTGGTATGAGGCAGTAACACACATCGGCTTTTCCAAACACTGACGTTGAAACCAAAAGGTTAATTTTTCAAGGATTAGGCCATTGTCATCAGAGTGTACCATGTCAGTAGAAAAAAAGGACAGTATTTGTTACTAGGAGCAATTCTACTGTTATCTGCTAATCCAGTCAAATAATTGAAGGTGTATCAGGTAATTCTTGCCAACAGTTTTCAATTACATGCTAATTATTTTATATTTATACCTACCTTAGGTATTGTATTCTTATAAATAATGATTCTTGGGACCTTTATCCTGGTTGCCATTTTTAGTAATACAAGTAGGGCCACATCTTGTTTTCTTGGCTGATATTAGGGTTTTCTGCTGTTACCTCCTCCTTTCTCTGTCTTCTAGGCACAGCCTGCTGCTTCTCTGCAGTTAACAGTTACTTCCCCTCCTTTCAGCCATCTGGTCTGGAGACACGGTAAAGCTGTACCTTTCCCCATGCCGATGCGGGAAGGGGGAAGGCAAATAACCGTAACTGTGAAGAGGTGGAAAGATTTCTTTTCCATGTTTTCCTTAGTGGTACTAGGGGAAGAGAGAAACTTTGCCACCAACCTCGCTTTCTTTAAGACAGATTAAGCTGTCTGAATCAACTGGAATGAAAACTCAGAGCCACTTTGGTCCTGCCAGATAAATACCCATATTCCCTCAAGTAGAAAAAGAAAGCTTCAGCAAAAAATAGGCCAGTAAGCGGACTGGATGGAAACAGGATTAAAGTGTGAGAAAAGGTAAGCAGTAGACATAAAATAATATTTGGAGTCTAGCTACACTGAAATCTTAACTTAGACTTATCAGAAGCTTTTGATTTAAAAGTCAGGAGGTAACATATTTAGTGTAACTGGGAGCTTGATCTACCTACTGCAGCTCAAAATCAAAATTAGGTTTATTTTGTGAATATATTTACTGCATTTGTTAGAACAACAAATATTTTGTTCCAGAATAGGTTTTAAAATGGAAATAAACGAAAATTACATCCTTCTCCCTGAGAAAAGTGGTATCTCCTAGTTCCAATATATCTTTTTTAATTGAACAAGTGAGGTTCTTATATATGAACCAAACGATCCATTATGGCCACAATTATAATACCATTGACTTCAACGTTTTGGCCCCATGTAATTTAGTAAATTTAGTGTCTCACTATTACTGTTTCTCAAGACGTGCTTGTCCTGTGCTAGATCATACTAATCTGCCAGACCTTGGTCCATGGTTGCAGATTTGCAGTGGCCCAATTGACGTTCAGCAATTCTAAAGTTTGTTTCTGCTGTTTTTCAATGTCCTGGCATTAGAACATGTCCTTGAAGGCATAACGATTCCCTAAAATATTGTGTTCTACATGTATATTCTCTCTTTATGTATCTTCCAATTATTTTTAAGATAAAATGGGATTGGCAAGAAATTATTTTTCTTGTTTCTACTTCTAAATTTTATTTTGTTTTGGATGGGTTCTCTTGAGGAACAGATGGAGTCATTTGATAAATAACATGCAGGGCTGAGTAAGGAGATTATTTCTAAAACCAAAAGCAATCTTTCTTTTTTTTTTTTTTTGTAATAAGGCTGGCTTGGATAAGAAATGAGTCAGACACTTGACATTAAGAAAAAAGAAACTTGAAAATAAAGGTCACATGCAATTAATGAGATAAACAATTTGGGAGTTGTTTTTATTTATCCTTGCATCTCTCAAAAGACCACTGGATAATTATTTGTTATAAATTGTTATTAAAAAATGAACAAAAGAATCCAAAGTAGATATTAACTTGTTGTTAAAAACAGCACTTAAGATCTATTGCAGGGAAAGAAGCTGATACTTTTTTTTTTGGTCCAATCTGGTGATAAACACAAACACTATTCTTACAGAAGGCTGGAGTCATTCCTACAAAGTAGAATAGCAATGTTTTCAATTTGGCATCTTCCCTTAGCCTACAATTTGCTATTTACAAGGCATATTTAAGAGTAGTGCAGTTTCCGTTCTTCCTAGGGAACATTAAACCTGCCTATTACAAAGGATTCTTGGTAGTATAAACAGAATTCAGAGACATTAACTTTTTCAAGACCATGTGCAGCACAGAAATCCCATCCTACAAAACAGCTCCTATCTATGCTGCAGCCCAGTGTTGCAAAATGCAGATATGGTCCTGCAAGGAGCTCTTGCAGATCTCAGCAGGAAGTGAAGTTCCTCAGCACCCAGAATGATGCCGAGATCTCTGTTGTTGCAGTCACCAGCTTAGAGCACACGAAGCTGTAAATAGTGCTAGTACTTTGAAAGTGCCTATTCCATTGTTTGTAGTACAGCAGAGCTGTTTCTTTTGGATGGCCACAAGTATTTGTTTTGGACCTGCAATTCTTAACTCATCACTTCTTTGGATATCATGTTATTATGAGGAGAAAACATCCTGCAGGGCAAGAAACCACAAGAGAGGGATAGTTAAGTGTAATCCTGTGGCCTGCAGGCATGGCAATGCTTTCAATTGAAGTGATCAAATACATTGTGTGTGTTGAGGAATTTTTAGCTGATTAAAATCTAACAGGGAATATTAATACAAAATATTACTTGTCACTTGCATCAGTAATTAATTTAATAATCACAGACTGAGCTGTCTTCAAATAGGTAGTTCTAAATAAACTGGGTTGATATGATGTCAACTTGAAAAATCAGCCAGATTTGAAACGGATATCAAGGAAGCTTTCAAAAAGCCTATTGCAGTAGTAACTGTGTAAGATAGAATGAGGTGGATGCATTAGTATTTGAGCTGTCAGATTTACTATACAATTTACATGTCAAGTGTCAACCTGATGGGCTATCTTGATAAATGCCTAAAAACCATATTGCTACTTAGTGCAAAAACTTTCTTGTTCGACTGTTCAGATTTAGAGACTTCTAGCTTGCTCTTTTTGCTTTGAAACTAAATACAAGGTAACATCTTAGGACATGAAAACGTACTCCTTACACTTACAGATGGACTCTGGCAGTCAACAGCTGAATTGTAATACGTGATAATAGCACACCGGTCAGGGATCTGGGCCAAGTGAGGAAGTGCAATGACACTGAGTATCCTGTGGTGTGAACCCCTTGCTCCTGTTAAGGAGATTATTATCTGTTTTGTTCCATGCCTTGGCTTTAATGGGAGTTTTTTCCATCGGCTCCAATAATTGCACTGGGCCCTAGCAAAGTAAATAAGTATGTCTTTTAAGACATTTTACCTAGCAAGGGATTATTATTTAACTTTTTAACCATTATGTATAAGTGTCTATGGGGAGTTTTCTCTTTGAGAGGAGACTCTATCCAAATTCCTGTACTGTCGCATAGAAGCAAAATTGCTGTTGTCATACTGAATAAAAGTCTAAGAGGAAGTTACATACATCTCTCCATTGGCTGAAGCTGCTGGTGCATTAGTAATATTTTTCTATTATTTATTATTTATTATTTAGTTCATACACCAGCAATATGAAGAATAACTCTTTGTTCTAGAGTAAAAGACTATGGCTATACTTTGTAATTCTTTTATGTCATAGGGCGTGGCTCTATCAGACTGTAAAATCTGAAAATCTCCATTTTGCATTTACAAAATTATTCCCTTTTAATCTTAAGATAACATGTTTGTTAAATATTCGGCTTCAAGTATCAACATCCCTTTCTCCTAAATATTTCTGCTCTGATGGGTTAGAGTTTTAAAAAAAAAAAAAAAGGAGGAAAGAGCCTCTAGTTTTTTTCATGTTTAGTAGGGGTTCTTAGTCATTTTTTATTTTTGACTGATATTTTAGAATATCACATAAGTGACTAGGCAAGGTTTGTTACTTTGTGCAGGAATTTATAGAATACTTTTTTGCTTTGCTTGTCAGCATATAGACGCATACATGACACCTTTGTTAACAAATCTTGTGAATTTATGGTTGTTTTTTCATGCATCCACTTGAACCCCACGTACATGTTCTAAACTAAAGAGATTAATTATTACTACCAAATGTTGTTATGATGAAAGGAGAAAGTGTAGCTCATGCCATTTTGGAAAGAGAGATAGATTCTCTTTGATAACAGTGGCAAGTTTAGTTCCCTGCTTTGTCAGAGAATTCCTGATAGCCTGAATCAGAAAAGGAAGGGGAAGGAAAAAAAAAAAGAAAAGAAAAAGCAGAAAGAAAGCAAAAAGGAAGGAGAAAAGGAGTGAAAATAGGAAAAATGATATAGGCATAAAAATTGGAACTTGACATCTTAATCCTGATGAAGTCCATAAATTGGTTTAACTCCCCCTATCCTCCATACATGCCTCTAGCCATGAAAATTATTCTGCCTCACTGAAATCCTGCAGGGTCCTACAATTCCTGCTTTTGTGGATCACCATGTGTGCCTTGCTCTTGCCAGAGCTTAGCATCTTGGAAACGTCCGGTACTTAAGGCAGATCAGGAGCCTGGTCCTAAGCATTTTCCTACCTGTGTCCCCTAAGCAGTTTATTGTGTTTGCAACATGCAACAAATAGTCCAGGACTGGGGACCACACAAAAGGCAGTGATAATGATCCCTTCCATACAAAGATATGGCCAGAGCATGAGTTACATCTAACTTACAGGTATTTCACCTAACATACGTAAAACAGAAACTGTTTTCAGGCTAGGAATCAAAACCCAGATTTTTCAATACTAGGTGAATGCCCTTATGGTCTTAGCTGAAGAAGCAATATTCGCTGTGCTTTATATCGCAAAGTAGCATGACTTTAGAAAGGAGTGTGGAGACAGGATACAGCATGGTGTTCTGGCTTACTCCTCTTCAAAGGAAAAGGAGATAGGGATTGGAGCCCTTTTGGGGGGACAGAACTGAATTGATGTCTGTAATGTTCAGGTGGGTGCCGTAACTCCTAAAGCTCTGCTGTGACCTCTTGGTGCTATTCTAATACTGATGATAATGGATTATGTGACAGTTGATTGCGTGATAGGGACTCTGCCTGCAGTTGTATCTAGAGAAAATTTACACTCCCAAACAGAGACAAGTGGAACTGTGGAACTGTTTTCACTTTAGTTTCTGTTGTACCAAGTTGGGCACAGACTGTTCCTCTACAGGGGAAAGGACAGCGTATCAGCTACTACATTACTTTGGTGTCTCTGTCTGCCAGCTGGTTTTATGAACAATGAGAGATGATAGCATATTCTTAATATTCTTGGACAGTACAATATTTTTACTTAGATTGTCTATTACAGAATGATGCTTCCCTGATAGAATGGCCAGTCAATCTCACAGCATGATAGAAAACAGATGTAAGATTAGGATGCAAAGTAGTTTTCCAGATACTTGGTCTCAGCACGCTGTACAACCCAGCCCTAGAGTTAACCAGCCAAGTGCTGACACATGTCTTATAGCAAAATATCACTCACAGCCACAGTTCAAAGGCCTTGCTGCCCTCCAGGGCAATTAATACAACATCACGTTCAATGGTGCTTGAACCAAATCCTCCGAACTCTCAGGGGAGGAATAACGAAGCAATGTCAGAGCTCAGACATGAACAGCATGCTGCTGCAGCTAAAGTTTCAGTCCCTAAGAACACAACACTTCCTTAAGAATGCTTGTGTGACAATGCATTATAAAAAGTAGATTCTCCTGCCATTAAAATTTGTAACAACACTCATTAGCATCACTAAATAAAAATTCAGACTCTAGATGTGGATCTCCACTTTTCAAACTATTTATCACAAAGGTAGCTCCAAATGTCTTTCCCAAAGTATTTGGAAGCTGACTTTTGAATGAGAGTTTTAAAGACAGTTTAGAATAAATAAATGAAAGATTTGTACTATACAAATAATTTTTTTGTGTGAAGATGTATGTATGCATTCAGTGATCATGTTAGTAATACTAACAGCTAACCATAACAAATTTGCTTCGAGTACATACCCAAAGTGATTGCATTTCAGTATAGGAATTTTGGGCGGATTTGAATACTAGTGCTTGTATTATGCAGCATTTATTCAACTGATGGTGCTATTGAAAGTACTAAGGTGTCTCATAGTATAATTTAGTACTTGGTGTGAACACGATTTGATGGCCACCTCATATCTGGAAAGTCTGAAAGTGGCTTTCAACTCCTGGTTTCATTTCAGCAATTTTGATTTTTATTTATTAGTGCATGAATGATGTGCTCCCACATATCCCTCTGTTGTGGTTACGATAGTTCAGAAAGAAATAAAAGCTATGTCTAGATGTGCTTTACACTCTACTGAACAAAACTTGAATATTGAATTGAATATTTTTGTTCAGGCAATTCTTGAAATTCCCAGACTGATCATATCCAACAGAAGCCAATAAGTAGTCCAAGTTCCATTGTAATTAAAAGTAGCATATGAAAAATGAACAAATAAAAGAGTGAAATTTTAGTTCTTTTACTGTTTAAGAAAATTGATAACTAGTGGTGGATCCATACTCCATATTTTTTTCTTTAAGGAGAATCTGTGAAATTTTTAGAAAAGTGTGTTTCCATCCTGTCCTACAGATAAGTACTTGTGGTGGTCAGTTTATTACAAATCTAAATGTCTGCTTTTATTTATTTATCTTTTGGTTTTTTAAGTGGATAAAACATTTATAGATGAGGAAGATGAATGTCACCAACCCTTTTTTTCTTCTTTCGGATCTGCATGGTCCATTCCACATCAGATTTTCCATAACTGTTTTTCTCCTCTTTTAATTCTTCTCAGGTACGTAAGTTTTAAAATTGTCTTGTGACTATGCTTGATTTCTCACACTTGTATGCAGATGTCATAGATGTGGACAAAGGTAGTTGTTTCAGACCCCTCCCAACAACACAGGTGCTGGGATTTCAGTAACCAATTTCAGTAATATATATGACATTATTTAGCCCTGATAGGAAAGGGAGCGATGGTGATGTGAAATCATAGCTAAAGAAGACAGCAGCTTTTTTGGACCAATTTAATTAGCCCCTTGAATACATACTGGTATTAGGAAGATCTGTTTTTATACCTGTGGATTATTTCTATAAAGCTAGGGTATTGCGTATAAATTATTGCTTTGATTGCTCTAAATAGTGTAATGTGTCTTGTCTACTGAGTGTAGCCAAGGATATTGGATAAAAATCCTTCGATATAGTTTCTTCTGTTCTTTACTGGGACATACTTGCTTCTTTCCAGTGAGATATTTTCTGGTTTTTTTTTTGTTTTTTTTTTTTAAAGACACCATCTTGTCATAAAGATACTGATACTTCCCAAAATTTTGTCCTGATAGAAAAATCTTATAGAAATGTATGAAGATGCAATCAAAGCAGTGTAAACTTACTTGGGATCATTATTATAAATTTGTTTTCAACTGTCTTTTTACTTCAAAATTTAGAAATAATACAGAGTGAAAAAGACAGACCAAGTCATAATGCAGAGGAAAAAGTTTCAACAGATGGCTTCAATATTTTAAAACTTTACTGCAAATTTCAAACCAGAATTTTCCTATTTTAAAACTGAAAAGTATTTGAAACAAAAGAATCTCTTGTCAAGTGAGCAAATGCAATATTCCTGGGTGGTTTTAAGTCTTCTTTTTTGGTCTGTTTCTACCTCAGTTAATAGTGACAGAAATGGCATTTGTCCCATGTGAGGGGAGGTAAACTTTGCAGATTTTCTAGCTCTTTCATCAAAAAGCCTATATGTTGCTTTGCGTGTCTCATCTCGCATAGTATTTTCTCCAGATCAGCGTGGGAGTACAGTGGAGAACCAGTTTGGGGGAGATAAGGTGCTGGTTGCCATTTGTAGTACATCTTTCCTGTAAATGATTATTTTGATCATTTATGCTGTCAGTTAAGCAAATTTGCCCCTGCCTGATCACACTAAAACAATACTTTGTGTACCTGCAGTCAAGTACTTACTTGTTTATCTTTCACTATCAGAAGTTAAACATAAAGCAATGTGATAAGGATTTTTGTAATGTCTAATTTAGAAAGAATAGTTGATGAGCTAGGAACTGCTTGATAAAAGTCTTTGTGCAGTATTAAAGCATATTGAGATAGAATCTATAGCAAGGTCTATAAACGGTCAAAAAGATTCTAGGAAACAACAGTTGTTCTAAAGAAACTAGCCTGAAGTTATTAAAAAAAAGAAAAAAGAAATTATTAAAAACCTAAAATTGCACATTTTTTCCTTTGCTTTTGTATTGTCCTTCATTCCCTGTAACTGATTGTGTTTAACGGGCCTCAGATGCCTCCTTTTTATATAATTTTCCTATCATAGCTTATATTGCTTTTATTGCCTCTCTCTAGATCAAAGGCATAGGAAGAACAAAAGAAAAATGGTGACTGAGAATGATGTCTGCAGTCTTCCACATTTTAGCATTATTTTTCTGAATGTTCTTACCTTGGTTTAACAGAGGTTTTGTTTATTATAATTCCAGAGGTAATACTTCTTCACCATCCTGGGTATCCCAACCTTTCACATACTAATAGAAGTTAGTGCTTTGCCAGCCCTAGTGATAAAAATTCAAGCCCAACATAATTAGAGATTCTAAATACATTTCAGTTGCTTCCTTTAATTTTTATCTGCCATCTGGCTATACAAGCTAGTATAGCTTATATTTTTTTGAATTTTCTTTTGAAACTTGAAAGCTAGAGGCATGACTGTTTTTCTAAAAGAATGCCAAATTATCACATGGCTACAGGCACTGATGATTTTAGAAAACCACCAAACATTGTGAAGGAAGAATAGTCCATTTCCATATATTCATACACTGAATTTCAGAAGGCTAGTGCTTGGTGTCTCTTCGCCTGGGATGAAGTGTAACTCCTAGGCAGTATGGGGATTTGTATCTTGTAAGCACTTAGAACTACTCTCTGAATTTCATTCACTATGCTTGGGAAAAGTATATTGCCCTTAGGTATAGAGTTGTACAAGTAGGCAACATATGTATATTTGCAGCTAGCGATCTCAGATTGTACAATTGTTGCCAGGGTACATTAACTCCAGGGGAAACTGAAAGAACTCCTGCCTTCTACATGAATTTCCACAGCCTGCTGGTAGTTGTGGCTGTAGTTCTCACAAGGAGTGGCTTTGTTTTGTTGTGGGTATTAGCCTGAAATTCTCCACAGTGCGGTGATATATTTGTCTTCCCACTCGTCCCACGCCAAGCCTCTCCTTCATCCGCGGGTTTGTTTGCTTTCAATAGTGATATCCTTACTAATGCAATGTAAGTAAGACTTTTGATGCTATAATTCTGGTTGGTAAGGACTGCATAGCTGAATACCATCTTCCATTAATCTGCCAGTAATTATAGTGGTGTTCTTAAATAATAGTAGTAAAAGGATATTTAAAAGATGGATTGGCCTGGAAGGTGAAATTTTAAAGTGAAATTGTACATCACCTAAATTCTATTTGAAGGTACGTCATCTATAGACCAAAGGGGGATAAAAAAGTCAACTGGGGATTTGGTTTAGATTTTATGAAATCTTGAAAAGCATGACTGTTGTATTTTCCTCTAATGTTTGGCATACACATTGTCACAGGTACTTGTAACAGCAAAAAAATGTATAAATTAATATAATTCTACATTCATTTTCAAAGAAATGCGAAAAACTTTCAGAAATGCTATTTCAACAAAGTAGTTAATTTCTGTAATTGGACAGACCTAATGAAAAGTCATGGATTTTTATGTCTAGTAACTGCCTGAGTTATCTTCTAAGTAAGACAACCTGTTTCAAGCTTGACCTCATTTTCATATATACATTAGGAAAGCCAGTGATTGTAAACACAGATGGTCTAAAGCATCATGTCATGCTGCTGCCCTTGTGGGGCTAAATCTTGCATCGAGAATGAGGATTTTTATGTCAAATAAAAAACACTTAATTAAGAACAGATTTCAATATTTAATGACTACACAGTAGCTTATTAAAATGTTTGCACTAGTGTTTATGATGTCTGGTGGATTAAATACCAATATATTTGTTAACTGTGTAACAACTTGCATTGCTATTGCATCAAATCCAAGCCTGTAATGCTAGAGGTTCCCTAGCCTAGAAAAACATGATCTGGGAAGCAGGTTATAGTCAGAGGGTACAAGGAGAATCTGGATGGATGATTTGGTAATCTTTCTTGTAGGACTGCTACACCCCTAAACCAGAAACAAATGGCTATAATCTCTCTGCTTCCAGCCTAGCAGAGCATCTTCTTCACTATTTAGCAGTTGGGGGGTTAAAGGCATCTGTAGAGATTCCCACAGTCACACTAGCATGTACAAATGTTCACAATCTACCCCAATTTCTTCCCTGAAATCATAGATTAAAGCCATGGGTGGTTTCTTTTCCTGAGTTTAAGGTATGAAGCTTATGAAGTCTGTTACATTTCAAACTAGAAGTGCACAGTTCCAATTTAAATAGATGGTCTTTAAACTTAGACTCTTGAAGAACCCAGCAACTCTCTCCCTTTTTTAAACTGAGGGCAAAGAAGCCATTTCCTTCTCCTGCAGCACATACCTTGTCTTGGCGTATGGTGAAGATCCCTTACTATTTGAATGCCATTGACTTGTTAAGTGATAACAATAGAAGACCACAATGTCTCTCCTCTTTCCAGGATGAAAATGTTTCAACATCTCTCTTCTTTTCTAGCAGCTCCTTTAAAAATGATAAGCAAACATCTCATCACTCTTTTCCTTTGGGACCTTTTCCTCTAGATGAAAGAAAAAATTTCACCTTTCAGTTCCCGAAACGATGGTTCTTCTGAGGAAGTCGTGGCTTCAAACTCTTACATATGGTATTATACATACATACCTAAAGCTGTGGCCCTGTGAGAGATGTTTGCAATTTATACCTCCATCTGCAATAAGTTATGACCACCTGCATCAGCTCAACTGTGCTGCTAATATGTGAGCCTCCCTCCGTTCCTGCTGCCTTCCCAGATTATCATGTATGGAGGGAGTCTAGTGCCTTTAGACATGGAAGTCAGGCTGTTAACTATGACCTTCCACGAGAAATGTGGTTAATCAAGGGCAAGATCCACCCCAACAGAATGCGTGGGTTAACCTTTGGGGAAAAAATATGATCTGTTGGTGATTAATTTGAAAAAAAGAAGCATCAATGTTTGTAGTCTGAATGACTTCATACAGGCTATTCGGAGAACTCTACACAACATCATGGTTCCTCTTATACTGTAGGTTTTTGCATGCTCTGCTGGTAGAGCTGCTGGACAGGGCCTCTGTCAACAAACTTATAGCAGTCACTTGTCATGCATATTTCTTGTTAGACGTAAATTAAATTTTCATTTGAAACAATTTGAAGTGAGATTGCAGCTTTTGCCACCAAAAGTTAAGATGTCATAACATATACACCTTCAATTTCTACAGGAAGCAGTTAAAAATTTGATGGAAAGATGGTTTTGGGCAGCAGCAAAATTTCATCACTGAATTAATGACTATTTATTAAATCCAACAATACTCCTTACAGTATTACACTCTTTAGAGTGTAGATTTTCTCATTTTGTGTTTTCTGGGGTTAGATCTGCTTCTGTATATTTAATTCTTCCCTGTATCTGACATTCATAGGAGTAAAGACATTTTTGCTGCTCAGTGCAAAGTCTTATTTTTTGCGTTTCCATAATGTCTTCTATACAGCAATCTCAAAGACCTTTGATATTAGTGATGCAGCTTTGCAGCACCCTTAGAGGCAGGCAGCATCATGATCAGTATCTGAACAATAAGAGAAGTCAAGCAAAGAGAATTTCAATAACTTAACTAAGCAGACAAAAGCTTGTGGCATAGCAAGGAAGAGAATACAGAGCCTTTCTTTCCAGAGGAGATGTGTTGATTTTTTTTTTTTTTTGTGTGTGTGTGCAGCAAAAAATTCCCCAGGCAATGTAATTTCAATCATTCTGAAATGATTAGTGAGTTTGACTATAATTTATGCAACAGTGTTATCTAAAAGCTGAAAAAAAGATGGGCTTGATTCCTCACTGTTGAAAAGAACATTTTCACTTTTATGTTAAGAATTATTTTTCTGCTTGCCCACCCTGGAGAAGGTAAGGCCTCTCCCTCCTCCTCCTGTAAGCAGGAGGGGAGGAGAGCTGTGGAACCTAGTGTGCAGTATGCTGCAGGGCAGAAGAAGGGGGCATCCCTGCAGGGCTGCAAGCGGGATTCCTGGGCTCCTAGACAGGCAGCACAAATGAATCTTGCTATTCCACTCTTGTACTATTATGTAAAAGTACAACAACAGATCTTTTTTGTTTACTCCTTTGCTGCTTTCATTTTCCAAAAAGACTTTAGGTCTGAATAGTCTGGCTTTGAAATATCCCTAATGAAGTACTTTTAGACTAAGCATTAGAAAGTTGGCCAGAAGTGTTTAAACTCTCAAGCAGAGAAGAAAAAGAATATAGCTTTTTAGTTGACCAAAAAATGACACTAACTTTGTTAAGTGAATGCAATTTTCAGTTTGTTCACTTAAAAAAATTGTTTATACAGTTTTTCTCCTAGGCTTTAGTCATATGTATTTTCCTCTATGAAAAAGCTGGATTTCCTTTCAGCTTTACCTGGGCTGCATTATCCTTAGAAGCATATGCTGGGGTGCAGTGAGTTGTTTTTGGTTTTATTTCTAAAAAAAACAGCTATAAAATTTTTGACTTATGTCATCTCATTGGGCCAGATTGTTCTGCAAAAGCACAAGTCATGAAGTCGTCGTTTCTGAGTACGTGTGGAAGGATGAGTCAGGTCTTATGCTTCACCTGCAGCTGGGCTCATACTTCTTCGCCTCCTTGGAATCTTGAATGATTTTTCAAAAACAGAGTTGCAGATAGTGCTTTGTGGAAAACCTAAGCCAAAACATTTGGGAAATTGATTTAAGTCCATTACAAGAATGAGAGAAAGGCACATTTTTTCTATTGTCTTACAGATGTTTGGTGTATTCAGTGTTGCACAACTGAAGGTAAATTAACAGTTTTGCTGTCCTTTTATCCCTAATGGTATAGCTAATCATTATAGTCACTAAATATTTTATCTATTTATACCAGTCCTGTTGTGAGATCTCAGCTTGATTTCCAGACCTTGCAAATTAGTACAAGGTTACTGAGGTATGTATGAATTACTTTGGAAGTCTAATTGTTTTTCCTGAACATACTGTAGTACTGAAACTGGGGAGCAATTCACAGTAGATAATGTAACAGATTTTTACCCCTTTCTCTGTGCAAATATTTTAAGCATCTTTTTTCTGCAGTTTGCTTGAATACTTTTTCATATTATGTAGTTATTTCTGTGTGAACAAGTTCAGGCCAGCTGATTTTTAACAATCTGCTCCATGTAGATCACTTTCATATCGATTTTTTTTTTTTTTATCAAGGCTGTCTGGCAATCTGCTCTTTTTTAATTTTAATGCAGCATTGTAAATGCTTTAGTACAGGGGCTTTGTTCTCTCAGGCTAAGGGAGAAAGAATGACAGAAAGAAAAAGTGGAAGATGAGCTCAACTTGGAAGTTTGACATTAAGATTTCTCCCTGGCCCTGCCATAAGAAAAAGCATTGCACATAAGGACGCACTGTTCAAAATTTCCTCATCCTTTTCTGACCCATAGAGGAAGATATAATTTAGGGTCACTAGCTTTCAGGAAACTTGAGATCCCTTGCTCTGCTATCATATTTATTCTATCTGACTGCATGTGTGTTCATTCACATGATCCTCTTTGAAAGATTTGTTATATCTTTGTCTGGTTTATTTAATTCCCCTGGGTGCCTGAGCTTTGAATCTGTGTATCTCTGTAGCCCCAGCTCAGCAGCACAAGCTATTTCATATAAATGCCTTTTTGAATGCTGCCTTCTTGAGAACAGCTACATATTTTTAAGTGTCTTTTTCCCACTTCAAACCAAATAAAACTGTTTTCTTGGGCCTATGACCAATCTGAAACGAATTCACTGACCTTCCTATTTGTACACTGTGTTGTAGTGCTTGTATTTGGCATAGTAATTCCTTCTTCAATGCTTATGAGAATATTTGCGCTAGGTTTTTTTTTGTGGGGACAGTTCTTAGGAAAATTGAAGGTGACTAGGGAGATAGTGGCAATAAAATCGGAAGGTTCAGAGTGAGTAACAGTATTATTTTGGCTAAGGAATTCAGAGAGAATCTGAACTTTAAATTGCACTTGAGGGCTACATCTTTGGTTAGTTGAAGTCTTGGAGATGAAAACGGGTAGCTCAACAGGTTAGCTGAAGAGTAGGAACAGAGGAAAGAAGAAACTAAATTACGAAGGGTCTTGGAAGGAGCTTAGATGTCAGGTGGAAGGGCTTAGGACAGATGTGAAGGAGATTTACCAGGCATCAAAAGGTAATGGGCTATATTTATTGAATCAGCATGTTCGGCAGTATGGTCATGCCAGTAACTGCTCGAGGTGCTACCTGAAAAGGAAACATTGGGGAAAACACAAATGTCACCATTTCCATGCTGTGATTCTGAAGTCTTTTGTGGTTCAGAGGTTCATAGATTGGGAAATAACTTGAGGAAAGTTTTCTGGACAGTTTTACTAGGAGTCTCTTTTGGTGTGAACAGAATCCTGGTGTCAATCACAGAGTTTTTTTTGGACTAGCTCACAGAGACCAGATAACTAGTTAGAGAAAAAAATGGATGAGTATTATATTTCTATCACTTTGACAACAATGACTGTTTCTTTTGCCTCAGGTGGCTTACAATTTAAATACTCTTTCCAGAAAAGTTCTGTTTCGATTTTGTAGAGCAGAAATAGATGTTCAGAATGAGGGGATTCGCATTTAAAGTTCATGCGGAAAAGTGCTTGCACAGCTGGGAGCTAAACTCTGAGCTCCTCATTCCTAGACTAGACTCTTAACTGCAAGACTGTTCTCCCTGTGTTTACAGATCCTTCACTGGTGTAGGCAAATGTTATGGTATGAAATACAATTCGGCTGATTTACATCAATAGAGGACTGACCTTTTATAAGAAGATGACAATACTTCAGAGTTTGATTATCCACATGAAATCTATCTTGATTTCTTAGTGCAAGGACTATAATCCAGAAGAGAGCATGTCCATTGCAAATTAAAATTCGTCTTGCTTCATTCTATATCTGTTCAATCTTGTAATAAGTTTATACACAGAGAAGTCTACTTTTTCTTTTTTTTGGTAATTATACGACAGTCTCTCAGGTATTTGGATTCCATGCCTGCGCTGTATAATACTGGCATCTGTTAATGCTGTTAAGCTTCTTTCTTACAGAAAATGCACTATATATGATCATGGGCTAGGGGAAGAAAATGAACAAAACACTGCAAAATTAATTGCAGAAATATGCTCACTCAGTAGAATTCATAATGAAAAACACGACATGGAAAGAAAAGTTAATGAAGAGAAGGATGATAGCAGAATAGCATTTAAGAAGAGGTGAGATTTGGATTTGATCTTTGTGCTTAAGAGTCAGTTGCTGTTACTTTTTATGATTCAAGAATATCGAGATTCAACTATATGGGAGATTCCTCAGTTGTCCACATCTCTGAAAACACTGTAAATAAACCTGAACTAGAGGGACTGCCATATGTATGTTGAAATATTTTGTAATGTATACAATTTGTCATTTTAGAGTGGTAGCCAGGAAAGGATCTGACTGAATTGTGGGGCGGGAGAAGACCTTTCTTTCTCTTTTTTCTTTTTTTTCTTTTTTTTATTTTTTTGACTGTTAATAATGATCACCAACCATTTGTCATTTCTGGTGAACTCTTGATTCTTTCTCTTCTGAGAGCAATATTTTTGTGGCATTTTGACATGTTTAGCTGATTCTTCACCCGACATTTCATTAACTCATTGGTCTTCATTTTTCCCTTACAGGGATGAAAACTGAGAGCAGCATATTGATGTGCAGCTAGTGTGAGTTGAGACCAGGTTTGAATCCAGTGACAGAATCCTCCCTCCCGCCAACCTAATCCTCAAAACATGCTAATGTGTCTTTTGGGATTCTGAGACTGCAGCTTGAGGCTGGCTAACAATACAACCCGTGTAGTCTTCGCCCTTGTGTTAACGACTGCTATTCTAGCACAAGCTCTTGCACAAGAAAGTGGTGAACCTGATTGGGGAATTGATTTGACATAAAAAGGAACTGGCAAACACCCCTACTATATTTTTCTGCTAAATCTTTTTCAGTTCTGGCTGGTTGAATGGCTGCCAAATGCTTATAATGCTCTGGTATAACGGGTAAGAGCTGACAGCAGGGGTGTGAGATTGTAATTATTTTACCCTATCACTGCTGTGAAAAAGTTATTGTGAAAAAGGAGGAGATGCCTTGAGAAGTTTTGCTTGTATTGCTACTGCTAGGTGCCAGGACAAGCCTGCAATTCTTATTTAAACTAAGTGGAAAATGCTTCCCTTGTCTGGAAACCTCAGAAACTTTCCTCCTTCCTGGTTTTGAAATTATATTAAGAAAAAAATAATTGAATTTTTGTCTAATGTTGAACACTTCTGTAATTATATCCTAAGTGTATTTTTTCTCTGGATTTCTGTGTTTTGCCTTCTCTGAGATTTTGCAGATGCCTTGTAGCACACGATACACTCTGGGAACATGAAGAGGTCCTTTGCTGGAGAGGAAGACAATGCATCTGGCAGAAATGTTATATATTTCATGAACTATCCAAGTAGGTGAATCCTGGCTGGAGTGAGGAGAACAAACTTAGTTTCTGATGAGGAAAAGAAAGAATTCTATGTCCTTTTCAGTTCTGAATAAGGTGGAAAACAGCAAAGATATTTTGCTGTCCTTGATAGATACTGACAGGAAGTGCAGTTAAACCTTTCTTTAAAGGTTTCTGGAGGCCTACAGCTGTGTGATCCTCTTTTTCTTCACTGTAAGGCTAGGGTAGTTGAACTACAGATCAATGCAACCACATTAACATACAATTGGAATAACTTAATGGAGAAGGCACACTCTTATCTATTTATTATTATTTTTTGTATTAGAGATTCTTTTTCACTGTGTGCTGCTGACCAGAGCCAAGGTCAGTTGCATCTATCTGCAACTTGAGCTGTGGGTGATTTCCATTCATGCACTCAATCTCTATTCCAAAGGGCAGAGTTCACATTTTGACTTACATTAGCAATAGACTAGTACTTTAATTTTTTATAGTCATAGTAATTCCCATAAATATACTTACACATTTTTTTAAACCTTTCCATAAAGACTACTGTCTTTGGTCTTGATTCTTGTTTTGTCTTAAAAGGGGCATTGCACAGTTAGAAAGGGGGCACCGGTGTTTGGCAATACCACAAAACTGAAAGCACTCAAATCAACTGAACGTCATCAAGATCTGGCTCCATTCAGGATAAGGCAAAACTTTCCTCACTGCAAATTGCTTCACAGTTAGACACTCTGCCAGCAGATAAAATTGGATTTTTTGTTTACTGCAGCCAAAGTATTGTATTTACATTATCTGAGTGCATAATTAAGCCATTAAGCTGAAAGTTTCCTGGTTTGAGCATACAAGGAGAACATTTGAAGAGTTAGAAGGACTGTAGGATGATAAGACGCTGTAGACTGATGCAGTCCGGTGAAGTTCCCACTGACTGGAAAAAGGGAAACATAATCGCCATTTTTAAAAAAGGGTAAAAAGGAAGACCCAGGGAACTACAGGCCAGTCAGTCTCACCTCTGTGCCTGGCAAGATCACGGAGCAGATCGTCCGGGAAACTATGCTAAGGCAGGTGGAAAATAAGGAGGTGATTGGTGACAGCCAATATGGCTTCACTAAGGACTAATCGTGCTTCACAAGCAGGTGGTAGCCTTCTACAACAGGGCTACTGTGTTGGTGGACAAACGAGGAGCAACTGATGTCATTACCTGGACTTGAGCAAAGCATTTGACACTGTCCTGCACAACAACCTTGTCTCTAAATTGGAGAGACATGGATTTGATGGATAGGTGGACCACTCAGTGGATAAGGAATTGGCTGGAAGGCTGCACTCAAAGAATTGCAGCCAATGGCTCAATGTCCAAGTGAAGACCAATGACAAGTGGTGTTCCTCAGGGGTCAGTACTGGGACCAGCACTGTTTAACATCTTTGTTGGCAACATGGACAGTGGGATTGAGTGCACCCTCAGCAAGTTTGCTGACAACACCAATCTGAGTGGTGCTGTCAACACAATGGAGGGAAAGAATGGCATCCAGAGGGACCTTGACAGGCTGGAGAGGTGGGCCTGTGTGAACCTCATGAAGTTCAACATGGCTAAGTGCAAGGTCCTGTACATGGGTCAGGGCAATACCAAGCACAAATACACACTGGACAGAAATGGATTGAGAGCAGCCCTGAAGAGAAGGACTTGGTGGTGCTGGTTGACAAGAAGCTCAACATGACCCAGCAATGCCTGCTTGCAGCCTAGAAGGCCAACCTGCATGGCCAGGCAGGTCGAGGGAGGTGTTTCTGTCCCTCTGCTCCGCTCTGGTGAGACCCCCACCTGGAGTCCTGCATCCAGCTCTGGAGCCCTCAGCACATGAGAGACATGGACCTGTTAGAGCAGGTGCAGAGGAGGGCCACAAAAATGACCAGAGGGACGGAACACCTCTCCTGTGAGGAAAGGCTGAGAGAGTTTGATTGTTCAGCCTGAGGAAGAGAAAGCTCCGTGGAGACCTTCTAGCAGCTTTCCAGTACCTGAAGGGGCCTGAAAGAGAGCTGGAGAGGGACTTCTTATGTGAGCATGTAGTGATAGGACAAGGGATAATGGCTTTAAACTAAAAGAGGGTAGATTTAGATTAAATATAATAAAGCAATTCTTTACAGTGAGGGTGGTGAGGCACTGGAACAGGTTGACCAGAGAAGCTGTGGATGCCCCCTCCTTGGAAGTGTTCAAGGCCAGGTTGAATGGGGCTTTGAGCAAACTGGCCTACTGGAAGGTGTCCCTGCCCATGGCAGAGGGGTTGGAACTAGATGATCTATAAGGTCCCTTCCAATCGAAACCGTTCTATGATTCTATGCGTTCAGAATGGGCTGAGCTCAGCTAGAAGACTTTTACAGGGCGTGTAGGAATACGAGATACTCCTATTTCTACTGTCTTAATTTGACATTTAAATGACAGCATGGTATGTCATGATCACAGTTGTAGCTTTGTGTACAGGACCTTTTGGAGATGTAAACATCACACTTTTTAAACTCCAGGAAAATGACAAACAAGGTGTGCTATCAGCTGCCTTATACAGAGTTACACTCTTCAATCACTGTTCTCTATCCGATTATATTTTTGTTGCTGCTTTTTGCCTTTACCACTATTAATTTTTATGTCTGGCTGCTGGAGTGGCTGAAGCCTGCCTTGTCCTCTGGTTCTTTGCCTCCTCTCTGCAGATGCTGTAGGGAAGGAGGAAGGAAATGGACTTGAAATGAGGAGGAAGGAGGTTAGGAGAGAAGTCTAGGAAACAACAGCTTCCTCCTGCTTACACACATCTGTAGTTCTGGTCAATATTTTCATTAATGAATCAAGAGGTGAAATAGAGGGATTGCTAGATGTATGAAGGACTTGCAGGTTTGTTAGATTTCAACTGGAAGTCAAAATAATCTGGAGAGTTGAAGATATTGTCTGGAACAGGATATTGTCCGGAAAGGAGAAGCTGAGGTTCAGCATTTAGGCAGAACTAATCAGCTGCTTCAGTGTTTTGTGTAGGGATATGAGCTAATACCAGTTCTGAAAGAAAACATCTAGCTTAGAGTTATAGCTTATTATGAGTTGGGTTCAAGCCAAGGGCCTCATGATGCTGTGAACAGAGCAAACATGACTGTGTGTGGAGCATAGCATGCAAGACACACAGAGTCTACTTTCTACTCTGTTGTCTGCATCAGCCTCAGCTGGAGTAGGCTGTCCAGTTGCGGGCACTCCATGTTGTGAAGGATATTGGCCAATTGGAGAGGGTGCAGAGGAGGGCAAGGAGAATGGTCAGTAACTTGAAACACAGGGAAAGTTTGAATAAACTGGGGTTGTTTAGACAGATAAAAGATTGAGATTCATTGTAAAATGCAGAACAAGATGTTGCAAAGTGGGAGGGAATAATCTGCCCTCCATGTCTAAGAGCTGGGACAAGAAATTATGGAATTACACTGCAGTAAAAGAGATTCAGATAGTGAGTTCGGATAAACCTTCCTGAGAAGGATGATGGCGTACGAGGATAAATTGCTAACAGAGGCTGTTGAGTCTCCATTACTCTGCAGAGGAAACCTTAAGGAATGAAAATTATAGATCTCTCAGGAGGGGTATAGATACCATGGTTCTCCCTTGTGGAAGGGGTATGGACTATAGGATTTCTCAAGTCCACTAGAGACATATTTCTGTTTTTTTTGTCTTTTGTTTTTTTTTTAAACCTAAGCAACTGTGTTTGATTTATTTTTTTTTTTTTCTCTCAGCTGAGAGATAGAGCTTAAGAAATGGGAGCAGTAAGAAACATAGGATCGCAAGATAACTCACGTGGGAAGGGATCTCAGGGAGTCTCTTGACCAACCCTACTCAAAGCTGGGTCGGCTATGAGATCAGATGTGGTTATTCAGCACTTTATGCATTTGGATGTTGAAAACCTCCAAGGATGAAGACACACAAGTAGCTGCTTTTACCACTGTGCTCCCTTTCCCAGCTGATTCGCCTAGTGAATGTTCCTCCTCTTCCCTGGCTTAACGCAATCAAACCGCCTGTCTCCTTGATTTCCCTTTGTAACTCCTGAGTGTGAAAGAGGCTTCTGCCCTTGCTCAGAATAGACATACAGGTACCTTACATCATGAAACTGAGCAGAGATCATTTGACTCTGCATTCACTGAGTCCTAGGTAGTCTCCCCACAAAGACACTACCCTTGACTTAGATTGGGATTTTTCAAAGGAATTCAGGTGAATCACTGCACTCCTTTATAAAACCCCCCACACAAATGAATACAAGATTTTTAAGACATATGTTTTTCTTTTAATCTCCTTCTTGTGGATATTTTAGGAGGCACTGGATTGAAAATAATGCTTGTGTTACATGAAATAGTTGAAAGAGCACTTCCATGGAGAAAATCAAAGTAGAAGAAAACAAGATAAACAGATACCTTGGGAACTATTGATCAGTTGAATGAGTGGGAAGAAATGAATGTGATATTATGGCTGACTTTTATATCAAACAGAGAATGATACATATTTAAAAATAGTTTTCTTATTTGTTAAACACAGTGCATATTCTTCAGTTTATTCTCCAGTTTCTCATAATTTTTCTAATTTTCTATAATAGTATTGTTATGAGCAGATACTCTTGCTAATAAATGGCTTAATCTAGCTGCTTCTGAAGACAAGGAAAGATTTCTATTGATTTCAGCAGGAAATTAATGAAGTCTGTTTTCTTTAAATATGGCACCAGTTGTCATCACTTAGAGCTATTGTTCAGGAGATGGTAAGTAATAGAAAAGATGGGAGTTAGTGTCTGATCACGTTGCCCAAAATGTTCCCTGGTTAAGTTCATGTTTGTATAAACTGTCCAACATATCAAATGGTCCTTGTACAGCAGTTTCTTCTCTTTGCTTGATGGCATTCTGAACCATTTTATATGCTTTACCTTCCCATCCGGGCCTTCAAGCTCTGTTGTCCCTCTTTTTGCTTGTGGCCTGAACAGTTTGTGGCGCTCAATTTGGGGATGGAGTTCTCACTGTGCAATGGGTTTAATAAGTAACATTTGTCCTCATGATGTTTCCCTGTCCAGACCAATCCTGTCCTTTTGTTGTTTGGATGATCTAGTTCCCTTCTTTAGCAGACTGCTGAGTTGAAAATATTCGTGCAAACAGTCTCATTCCAGTGAGCTCCAGGGATGGAGGTCTATATCGTCTAACAGCTGGCTGTACATCATTGTAAAATTGTAAATGCTCAAAACTTTTGCTCCTGTTTCCAGGGGTTCCCCCATTAAAATGATTTTGCATTCACTATGTGCCAACAGGACCTGTAAGTGAGCCAGAAAAGCAGCAGATTAGGCATAACTATGAATTCTGAATGTAAGAGAGGGGTTGGAGATTGAATTTTTAGCTGAAAAAAAAATGGGCCTTTCATAAGAAACAAAAAACGGAGTACCAAGTGCTCTGTGGGGCTTTATATTGAACTGTAGTTCACAATTAACACCTCTACTGTTTTCTCACCATGGGAATACAAATCCTCCAAAAAGTTGATTGTGTTAAGATTTGCCCTCCACATTTTGGAGATCTTCTTATTTCTTATTTCTGTAGGCAGAATAAGTCAATGTGACTTTCTTTTTAAAAAGAAGCTGGGTATTAACTACACCATTCCAGTATTTTCCTTAGACTTGTAATCAATGGATCTAAAGTTTTAATCCTTTCAGTTTTACAGACCTGCAGAAAGAAATAATGAGAGAAAAGCCCCTTGCATATTTTCACCTTTAAGTACTGAACTTTTCAGTGTTATTAACAGACCAATTGTGTAGTACAACAGATGCTGTGGTCTTTCATCCGTTGTAACAAGGAAGAAAAAAAAGTCAATTACACATTTGCAACCTGGAAATGTTTTCGAAGGAGCGAAGTTATCTTTCTATAATGAATATTGATAATACAATTTTTTCAGTTCTTAGTTATCATTAAGCGCATCTCTTCCATTTTCCTTCTATAACCTATGCTTGTGAGAACATCGATTTGATCTTTTTCTTGTGATACGATTTGTTGGTACATATGAGTTTGTGTTTCTAGTAACAGACCATTGCTTTTAAACAATTTATCTTTTTTCCTTTAGTCTATTATATCTTGGCCTACATGATAATGATTGCCTGCTGATGTTGAAATGTAGTGTCACTGTTCATATTTTGTTAAATCTGAATAATTATACTTTATTGTTAGTGCTTTATTTTACAGAAAACAACATATTTTTGTTTGAGAGGTGGAGAGAGAGAGGACTTCCGTCTTTTATTTACTATTAAAATTCACTTAACGTTGTATTGTGTTGTCTTTGGAGCTGTACTTACTTAGGTATTTGGCACTGGAGAGCTGTTCAGCAAGAGAATCGAATACTACTTCAGTGTTACATAGCTTTATGAGATCTGACACCAGTATATAAATATGGAAAGAATATTTTGATGGTGGACATAATGGACGAAGGGAAATAGTTAAAAACAGGAAGACAAAGGCCACCAGTAACCTGTCACTTTAGCCTTAACAGATGCTCCTTAGATACATGTTTTCAGCTGGAGTGTATAGAAGAGAACGTGAAAGGTAAACAACACAAATTAAGAAAAGGCAGGGGAACAAGTTCCTTCTTGCTTGCGCTGGTTTTGTTCTGCTTTCATTTTTGAAGAGACGGAAGCCAGAAAATAAACCCACCTCCTATTGCCTTTCTGATAATCAGCCTATAAAGCTAGCAGCTAGTGCCATAAATAATAGCTGTATAACTGCTGATAGGTCTGGAAACTGAAATGTGTGGTGATGTATGATAGAACTTTAAGTGATGGCTTTAAAATGTTACTGGTGATACATTTTCTCTTTCTCAACATAACTCAGGAAGCAAATATGAAGGCCAGAAATAATTAAAAGGGGCCTTAGATGTGCTTGGATTTTTCTTAAAGTTAGAATAGGTGCTTTATACCTATGTGTATATACATATTTTTCATGATATTTGACAGCATAAACATCTAGAGTTTAACATTCTGTATTGTGAATAGTCTAATATTATCTTTTAAGCAAGTGAAGGAAAACATGCCAAAATGATCACACTGAAATATTAAGAAATTTGCATATTTCCACTAAATATAATAGCAAGATAGATGAAAGTATTTTAGGCTTTTTAGTTGACCTGTTTCACCTTTTGTTCTTCCTACTTCACAGTGCTTGACTTGAGCTGTATTTTAAACTGTGACATCCCCATCATTGAGGATTGGAGATCTTGGAAAGAACTAGACCGTGTTACAGAAACAAAAGAAATTAATTTTTGTAACATATTTCTGGAGTAATTTTTAGATCAGAGCAACCTTAAAGGATAAGGAGTGCACATTTATGTCAGAATACTTGTCCAAAACCTCCAACCCTTGAAAAAAGGGAAATTTCAGAAAATATCCCCAAATGCTTGATTTCAGAAATACAGAAAAACTGCAAAATAAAATCAATATATTTTCAGAAATATCGCATCACAAATTGTAATTTCACAAATGATTGGGTAAAAGACAAGAAAATGATCAAGTCTTTGTCTTCTACCTGGTTTTATTGAAAATTTTGTTTGATGAGACATTTGGAATTATTGCCATTTTTAGGATGGGTGACTATCCAATGACTTTTGAATAGTTTCTGACACTTCACCTATAATGATAATGATCTCAGTTCTTAAGTTGCACGTGCTTTAATTCTTTCTTTTTTTTTTTGTTTTGTTGACTTCTGAAAGTTTAGCTTTCTACTCAAGAGGCAGAAAGGATGATTTATCACAAGCAGCACTACTGCTCCTCCAGGTACATGATCATGTACTTAACATGTTTCATGTTCCCTGGGGGAAGAAATGAAAATACTGGCAAACATGACCTTCCTCATGTCGTCATGGTGCTATTGAGAACAGACATGTTTCTTTTATTTGCTCATTTCTACCTTTATAGAATGAAGGTTAATCTGTTGGTGTTGCAAATCCTTTCCTGGACCAGTTCATGGTATTTCACATTTTTACTGTAAGCCTTAAGAAGCGAAGCTTTTTGCTCAGACACTAACCTTTCGCAACAAACCTCATAGCACACATTTTTTTTCAAAGAACAATCATATAGCAAGCTCTGTTACTTCTCTTTTTTGTACTAATCACTGAAAAATAAAAGTTGATGTAAAGCTCATTTTATCCTGGATTTCAGTGCAGCTTTTTTTGGACTACATCTTATGGAAGTAATTTTAAAATATAAACCTATTCTTACAAATCACAGAGATCTACGCATTCTTTGTATTTTTTTTTCTTTTCTATATAAATCTTAAAATTACATTCACATTTTTATTTTGGAAAAATGTAGATGCTCTTTATAAGTTACAGTGAAACTGGCATTAAATATAAATAAACCTTGCAAGTACAGGTACCAAGACCAGTGTGATATTTCACAGCTTAAAATGCATTTTTGTCCTTAACTTTGATCTACACCGATGTAGTGTTATTAATAATAATCATGAGATTGTCTTTGCCTTCAAGAGAGGTTTTAAAACAATATGTTATTATAGCATCTTATTTGACGGTTGCTGTACTTTTGACAGGGTCTGCTACCTTACACTATTAAGCTTCACTTCAGAGGAGGGGTAAGAAACTGTTTTGAAATCTGACCTCCAGATAAAGTCACATGACCCTTGCAGCTGGACTTTTGAAGAAAAACATCCAACACAGGGAAAATTTCGATGACCTTGCGGGTACTGACAGTGTTATACTGTCTAATGGGTCCACGCATTTTTTTAGTGTGCTAGGAGTTAATAATATGGAAGTCTTGTATGGCAGTAGTGCTTAGGCACCTGGTATGAACAGCCATTTTGAAATGGACAGAGTCTGTCTCTAGCTGTTTCATATGAGATTACAGAGCTCAGTCATAATCGTGGGCCTTAAATGGGTTTGAAACACTGACTTGGAGATGAACTGAATCACGTTTCATATGAATTTTTATTCCACTCAAACAAACATGGAATGCCAGATATGTCCTTTTTGCAGACTGTTTCACTGAGTAAGGGGTGTGATTTTCTTCAAAAATTCCCAGATGAAGACATGATTTTTTTTTTGTAAATGAAGTACTTGGCATCTTGCAGGTTTTTATAACCTTAAAGGGGTTTATAACTTGTATAAAGTAAGGGGTAATTCAAGAAAATGTTGATATATTTTCCTTGTCATGAGTCTTTTCATCATCCCTACCATCAGTTCCTGTCATATGATACCTGGATGAAAGCTTACCCCAGCAGATGGACGAACTCTGCACATATCTGTGTGGAGGTCATTTAGCTTACCTGGGAATGAATAATGCAGCTGTGAAAAGGAGAACATCCTAATAGCTGCAAATAAGATGCTTGGGCACAGTGGCATTCCAGTGATCATCAAGTATAGCTGAACTCTGAACATATTTATTGTGGAATTGGTAGTTGAGGGGTAAAAAAGTCAGAAAAGTGGATAACGTGGTACTGACACTGTAGATGAGTTATGAGCTATCCACAACATTTCATTTCGAAGAGCTCTGCTTTTCCAGTGGTGGCAAGCATTTGTTTTTGGTTTTTTTATGCTTTAGATAAACAACAACCCCAAACCCCCAAGCATAAATCAAAACAACAACAAAACAAAAAACCAAAACCCACAGAGGAGTTAGTTTTAACTTTCACAGTTACCTAAAAGCTCTGCTCTGTCTCTACCTAGCCCTCCCTCTCTCACAAGGTCTCTGTCCCCCACCACTAATAAGCTTTGAAGGGTGGGCAGACAAAAAGTGCAGTCCGCACACTCCCTTGGTGGATATCGTGCCTCAGTGACGCCAGGGCTGCTTTAGTTCACCTGAGAAGCTCTGTGTTTCCCAGAAGAAAGAAAGAAGGTCTTGAGTCCCTGCTTGGCAGACCAGTGTAGGCCTGAACAGACTTTTACTCTATGTCATTGCTGTCCTTAAAGCCCTGAAGCATAATTTATATAGTGCAGTAGCAGTTTTGTTTACTTTGTTGCCCTGAAACAGATTTAGATTATACAATAACTGTCATATGAATAAGACATAAATATGAAAAACTGATCTTTTGTGAAGATTGGAAAAGAAATATAGAACATCTATGGAACAGTAAGTGATGGCTTTAGAAGCACTGTTTTTTGAAGTATGTCACAGTTGTTTTCATTCTTTTTCTTACATATTTCCTGCATTTTCTATTCCTTTACTTTAGTAACAGTGTGGCCTTTCCTATTTTCTACAACAAAAATAATAAGACTTCAGAAGGACTGTTCACCTAGGAATCACTAAATATTTTACAAATACCTGATAAATCTCATAGCATTGCTTGTCAGATTCAGGCAAATATTTATGGAGCTTGCATATTAAAAGCATCATCTTTGTACCTAGCATGCCATCAATAGTTACATTATTTCATACCTGTTTCTTTCCTTCCAAGCAGGACAGACACTTCATTCACTGTTCAGGATGGATGACTGTATTGAAGATGAGACTTTCTTCAGTTTTCTTTGTGAGTAATTTCTAAGCTTATTTCAGCCAGATGCTTGTCTGGCTTCCAGAGGCCCAGGAGGAAATCAGATGAAGTTATTTCATTTGGGGAATGTCAGATTTTAAAAAACATCTTGGAGAAAGTAGTCTCAGGATTTTAATTCTGCAGAAATTTTCAGCTTTAACTTTTTGGGTGAGGCATATGAACAGTTTTCATGGGGTTAAAATCTAGTGTCCAGTCAGGTCTTATTTCTGTCCCAGGTTCTCATGGAGGTTTTCAGTATGATTGTGAGAATTATCAGAATATGCCTATCTAAAAAGGTGAAGATTCTTCTGATAGCCTTAAATCTGGCATTGCCTGACTTTTTAAAGCATGACCTTACAACCTTACAAAACTCCTCTGGTATAGTTGCTTTATCAATAATTACAGAGAGACGTTGATTATGTTTGAGGAACTCCTTGGTTTCTGGAATTCGTATTCCACTTTCACCTCTGCAGAGCTTGCTTCTTCTTGCAGAGTTCCCATATAACTTCTCTCTCAGCAGATTGTATCCCTCCTCAAATAAGTGTGCCACTGGCATAATAGTATTTTTGAGTGGGGAACTGGAGCTTCTGTCTGCTGCTGCTGCTGGGACAGGTTGAGTAGCAAGACTTGTGAGTGGGTGACAAGCTTGCTGGTGTGAGGCAGAGAGAAACACCTTTTTCCTGGCCAGCTTCGTTATTACGACCCTTCTTCCTGACAAGCAGCATATTCAGCCTGGAGAAGAGAAGGCTCTGGGGAGACCTTATAGCAGCCTTCGAGTGCCTGAAGGGGCCTACAAGAAAGCTGGAGAGGGACTTCTCACAAGAGCATGTAGTGATAGGACAAGGGGTAATGGCTTTAAACTAAAATAGGGTAGACTTAGACTACACCTAGGGAAGAAATTCTTTACAATGAGGGTGGTGAGGCACTGAAACAGGTTGCCCAGAGAAGCTGTGGATGCCCCCTCCCTGGAAGTGTTCAAGGCCAGGTTGGATGGGGCTTTGAGCAACCTGATCTAGTGGATAGTGTCCCAGTCCATGGCAGAGGGGTTGGAACTGGGTGATCTATAAGGTCCCTTCCAACCCAAACCATTTTATGATTCTATGATTTCATACGTACGTATTCTATGTAGGTAGGCTGACTAGATCATGGCTATTTGAGGAGATCCAATAAATATCAGATTGTTGTGGTTTAACCTGGCAGCCAGCAGCTACACATCAGACAGCCACTTGCTGGCAGCTAGGATCAGCTCACTCATTCCTCCTGCCCCCTCGGTGGGATGGGGTGGAGAATGGACAAAAAGTGAAACTCATGGGCTTAGATACAGACAGTTTAATAAGACAACAAAGCGAATACTACTACTAAAGAATATGCAAAACATGCGATACACAATACAAGTTTTCTCACTGCCTGATGACCAACTGCACAGCCTGCCGCTGAGAAGAGATCACGGAGCTTGTGGATCTCACAGAACCCTGCCCCCGCTGGCCAGACCCCATTTATATGCCGAGTGTGACATCTGTGGTATGAAATCTTTCTGTTGTCCAGCTCAGGTTGGCTGCCTGGCTATGCCCCCTCCCAGCTCTTGTACACCTGCTCATTAGCTGAACATGGGAAACTGTTTTCAGTCCCATGTCTCAGTGTATTATCAATATTCTCATATTAAATTCAAAACACAGCATCTACTGTCAAGAAAATTAATGCTATCCCAGCTGAAATCAGAACACATGTTTTCTTCAGGGGTACTTTCAGCAGAATTTTGAGGGTGAGTATCATATGACATCTGACAAGAATCTGTCCATTGCAAGCAGGCATGGGTTAGAGCATCTCGGTCCCAGCAGATACCAGCCAGATGACATCCAGAAGTGAGTAAGAGAGTCATGTGTGCGCTAAGTGTGAGCCACTTTGTGGATACATGTACAGAGATTTTTCTATTGTAAAACTGATTAAATCAAAATATTAGAAGTTCCTATATAGCCTCAAACAATAATATCTATATGTAAAGCAGGACATTAATGAGATGGATTTTTAAGACATGCTAACAATCTTCTCACTAACACTTTTTCCTCTTCAGCCCTGAGGTCACTTTTTGTCTGTATGTTTTACTGAGTGCCTTATAAGAACTCTATAAATAAAAAGTTATAACTGTGTGTTTGCGCTTTCTGTGATTAAAATGCCATGTAAATGTATTTAAAATGATATGCAAATGATATAAAGGCTCCAGGCATATTTTTTCCAGCAAGACCCTCTGCATCACAAAGGTTGTTAACAAAGCAAGGAATTAAAAAAAAAAAATAAAAAAAATTTAAGTCATTAATGGAAGTAAGAGGACAATGAAGGAGACCTCTCATAGTTGTAAAATAGTTTTAGAAAGACGAGGCAAGATATGTTGGTACGGAACTCACTCTTTCCTAGTGACGACCATGAGGAATTAGCTATATCCTTGAGTCTTTCACTAAGGCTAGCTTCAGGAGTGAATGTTGTAACACACGTTATATTCTCTGCTAGTTAGGGTTTACATATTAGGACTAGCTAGAATTAGCTAACTATCTTTCTGAAACATCAGACTGACTAACTTTCTTTGAAGAAACTTATGGTTTCAGTGGTTTCTTTTCTGGATTTTGACAAATCACAATTTGGTGGTACATTAAATTGTGATAGCAACCTTTATGCTACAATTTTAACACTCAAGGTTATGAAGTAAAGAGCCAAGAATGTGTTTTAAAAATGTTGTACACTATTCATGGGGCTGTATTCACAAAGGGGTGGGTACAAACACTGTTAGCATGGGGTTTAACATTCCCAAGCTCTGTACTCGCTGCTTTGTTGATTTCATGCTTAGGTTATTTTGAATCCATGTTTTCTTGTTTTCTCTGTCATGTGTGTATACATATGTATGTCAGTGTGAACAAGATGAGAGGCGGTGACCATTCTCTTTTTGAATCTGTAAGTAATGGAAAAAATGAACATTGCTGAATTACAGCATTTAGACAATTTTGTACTGGATTTATATCTCCATGTAAAAACATTGTAGGATGAGATTCTCTAGTTTTTTCTGCATGTTCTACACCTGTTCTTTTCGTTTAACTGGCTTTAGAGATGCGTTTTGTCACTGACTTGGCATAAGGCATCAGAATCATACTACTCAACCAGTTTTGCGAGGGAGAAATGGGGGCTTGGACTGAAATTGTCTAGAGGCAATTTTTTGTTAACACAGAAGTCAAAACTTGCTTAAGCCTTCCTAGCCAGCACAGAAAATTCTCATCTATATAATACCTACTGAAAGATTGTAAGTCTAAGTCAATTATGGATAAGATAGCTGAAGGTCAGAATAAAATACTTCATCGGGTGTTTTTATTTTAACAAGAACAGAACTGTAATCCTGATTTTAACTTTTGCATATCCATTAATTTATCTCATCACTGAGCTAAATATCTGTCATTGCAGCAGTAAGAAAAAGAACACATTCCTTTGCCAGGTCTCGAAGATTTAGAAAGGGTAGATGTGACCTTTACGATGCCTTTCTTTTTGTCCACAGAAAAAGGCTCAGCAGTTCTGGGATGCAACAGGATAAGTCAAATGAAATGTGCTACAGAGCTGATCAAATTCTGTGGCAACTAGATGCAAGGGTTAAGAGCTCACTTGGCAGGTACTGTTCCCAAGGCAGCTAATTGTTTCTCAGCAGCTTTTCTTTTATTTGCTCTTTCTTTAAGAACAGTTTTCCTGGGTGACACAGAAGCCAAAGCATATTTGCATAACGAGTATTGCTTTAGGTTTCCATGAAGGACATGGGTCTTCCCTAACGGTATATGAAGCCTCAAGACATTTCCCACAGCTGAGACTGAACTGGAATCAGAGCTGTGGTAAGATTTGGCTTTAGATAAGAATAAATGAACCCCCATGAGAAAAAGCCAGGTTTTGTGGCAGGTACCTTCTTAGGTCAGCCACCACTAACGCGAGAGAGATTAGGAGAAATTCCTTTTATGATTTAGTTAGGTATTGTTTTTTCTCCCCTGAATGCTATCTTGATTAAATTAACGGTGGGAAAAGTGCCAAGGTCTTTAAGACGTATAAAATAAGGTATGCCAATAAAGTCTAAAGGTATGTTAGTAAAGTTCAACATGTTTGTACTAATAAAATCAGTGATTCAAGAAACTCACACTTCTGTAGGCTTTGAATGAGAGAACTTGTTCACTAGGTGTGAGTGAGTCACATCGCATGCATGTCCAGACATTTCAGTGTTTTATTTGCATGAGGCTCATGTTGTTAGAGTGCCACTGAGCTCATAAGGAATACAGAGAAGAAAAAAACATTCCTTACCAAGCTTCACATATTTCTGGGGGGGGAAGAAAATCTGTAGAGGAATTAATCAAATATGACTAGTATATTTAAATTACCTGTAGTGATAACGGAATGAGACATTAATAACAGATAAAGGGGTTCTTAGCTACACACTTAAAAGCTTATTTGAAGAGCCTAGATTAGATCATAGATCAACAGAGCTTCACTGGAAAGAGCAGGCTTGTCTTACACATAGGGCTCCACACTGCAGCACTTAACTAAGACTTTGGTGAGATAAGGCTGTTTGGCTTCGAAGTCAACCTTGAGATGACTTTCTCTTTAAAAAAACCCCTTTTGATTATGTATTTGGCTTGCATGTTAAATAAGCTGCTCTGCTAAAAATAATCCCCTGCAAGGAGCAATGTCATCTCACCCCAAACATGTGACAGATAGTGAAAAACAGGGAAGGCAGAAGAGGGAATACTACAGCCCAAGTTTTAAATAGGGACAGGATGAATTGGAAAGTTTGTATTGCATTATATAACACCTAGGAGGCAAAGGCATTAGTTTTTAGATGATGGTTAGCAAATCTATGACAGCTAGAGGCCAGATCTACAGGTAGCATAAACATGCACAAGTTGGTGGAATTTGTTCATTCTGTGCTATTTTATGCCAGTTTCCAGTACGCCTGTGTAAGCCTCATGAATTTTCTACTTATTATGAAAAACATAGCAAAGTCAGCTAGGAAACCTGCTGCAACTGAGGTTGAGTCCTTCACCCCACTCCCGCTGCGCACCTTCATAATCTGGTGCAGACTTGCTGTCCTGGGTAGAGTTGAATCTTCAAAGATCCAATGTGCAATAAAGTTGCTAGCTGACCCTGTGCCCACAGATGACACATATTGTGGATTGACAAATACAATAGATCTATATTTCTTCCTGCCCTATTTTAAAAGGATATACCCTACAGATAAATCCAAGCACTGTCAGAACTGACACCTTTCTCAGGGATTAACAGGAGGCAAAGCTCTGAAATGCCAGATTCCCAGTAAAATCTCTCAGCTTTCATTATTTCTCTGGTTGTAGATATCCCAGGAGACCTTAGAGGGCCTTTTTATTGTTCTAAAGAACTTGTTGGAGTAATTTAAATAGATAGGAACACCATGTCCTCTGGATGGGAGGTGAAGCAGCCGCGATAGTGTTATTTTACTAGAAGGTAAAGGATGAAAAATAGCGAGTGTTTAAATTTAGATTTCTCCACTACTGATGAACATTCCAGTTCTATCCCAAGGGCTGTGGAGGGGAGGCTAGTTTTCAAAAGCGTGTTCTCTTTTTTTACTGCATTGTGACTTTTTTTTTGTAATCTCCTCAACAAAACAGGGATCAGAAATAGAAAAGGAAACCTCAACCACGCAGCTCAGCCCCGGGGGAAGCAAGGCTGATTAATAGACAATTATATGGCTTATTTGGAAAAAGGAAACTCGAACAGAGTACTCTGTTTACTTTGCCCGTACGATTCATATCACCATTTCCGTAAGGGGGGGGGAGGGGATTTTGAACTTCTTGAATAGCTTGGGAAAAGAAGCAAATAGCTTCTGGATATCTGCAATGCAGAGTACAAACTACTGGAGGATTTATTACAAACATTGCATGTACTAGAATCGTCAGACTCCAGTAGATTTTCCTTTAAACTCATATTTTTCCTACCACTTTAATCCTAAATGATACTTTGGAGATTAGTGATGAGTTTCCCTCTGCTAAGAGGAACAGTGTTTACAGACTTACAGACCTGCAGCTGAGTTGGGGGCATTAATGACTCTTTGCAGTCTATCTATATATCTTCTTGTGCTTGAGGTACTATGGTTTGATTTGCAGCACTGTTGATGAAGTCTGGAATTAGAACAGCGACAACAGGCAATTATGCATTTCTGGACCTCAGTAAACAAGCTTCAGAGGATTTGGCTTATTTTTTCCAAGGTTTTGATTCATTCTTATTCATTCCAAATCCCTTATCATCCCTGCCCCTCCCTCAAAAAAAAAAAAAGGAAAACAGATGGAAAAAGTTAGATTAGCCTCTGCCAAATTGTACGCAAAGTGGCTGTCTTTGGCACTGAACCAATAGGCCTGTGACTTCTGGATTGTTTTCAGATGTGTTATGGCTATCATGATATGTCACCTGACTGGGAATCACACACTGGGAAGAGTAAAAGGTGAAAGAGAAAAATCAGAAACAAAGAAGAGGTATTATACAAGGAGGGGTGAGCTGGGAGAATATTGGTAGGAATGAACAGAAGTGTCAAATACCTCCTAGATTTTGCCAAAAATATCAAGCAAATGATCTAAAACACAGAGAAGGATAGTCTCTTTAAAGTACACAAAGATCTGTGTGGGAACGAATACAAACATGCTTTACATACATTTGGTGAAGCTCGAGACAGTGGAAGTGCATAGGAGTGAAATGCTGCATTGAAACTTCTCTGCTTAACACCACCACTTCCTGCATCATGGCCATTAACATTAATTTAATATTACAGTTATCAGTCATGAGGTTTGCTTCTCTTTTGATATATGCACCTAAGTTACATTTACTTTGGTGAGAAGTTGAAGGGAGCCTCAAGCTAAATATGAAACCTGTAGTAAACGCATTCTTAGTAAATGTACACAGAAACTTGACACTTCACAGATACATTTATTTTTCATAGATACCAACTGTGATTGGCATGTTTTCACAGAACTGTTCAAGTTGAAAGGGATGTCCAGAGGTTGTCTAGTCCAACTCCCCTGCTCAAAGCAGGGTCAGCTACAGTAGGTTGCCCATACCCAGTCAGGGTTTTGATTATCTTCGAGGATTGATGCTCCACAAACTCTCTGGGCAGCCTGTTCCACTGTCTGGCCACCCTCACAGAAAAATTGTTCTCTTATGTTTGAATGGAATTTCCTGTATTTCAGTTTATGGCCTTTGCCTCCTGTCCTGTCATTTGTCGCTGGATATTACCAAGAAAAGCCTCGCTCCATCTTCTTAATCCCTCTCATCAGGTATTTCTGCACATTGATAAGATCCCCCCAGGCCTAGTCTTCTCCAGATGGAACAACCCCAGCCCTCTCAGCCTCTCCTTATCCTTCAGATGCTGCAAGCCCTTATAATTATCTTTGTTGCCCCTTGCTGCACCTGCTCCTGTGTGTCCCTGTTTCTCCTGTCCTGGTGATCTCTCCACCGGGCACAGAGCTCCAGATTTGTGCTGGCAGCTGCTTATCCTAATGCAGCCTAGAAGCCTGTTGCTCTCTTTGCTGTAATGATGCACTGTTGACTTCTGGTCAGCTTGATGTCCACTAGGAGGCCCAGGTCTTTTTCTGCAAACCTGCTTTCCAGCCAGCCAGTCCCCAGACTGTTCTGGCACAGAGGGTTATTGCTTCCCAGGGGCAGAACGCTGCACTTCCCTTTGTTGAACTTCATAAGATTGCTGTTGGCCCATTTTTCCAGCCGTCCTGGTGCCTCTCTACAGCAGCACAACCAGCTGGTGCATCAGCCACTCTTTCTAGTTGTGTATTCGCAAATTTGAGAAGGGTGCACTCTGTCCCATCATACAGGTCATTTATGAAGATTTTGAACGGTGTGGGCCCCAACATTGGCCTCAGCCATGGCAAACACCACTAGTGTCTGGCCTCCAGCTGGACTTTGTGCCACTGATCGCAACTCTGAGCCAGGCAGCGCAGCTCATTTTCAGTCCATCTCACTGTCACCATTATCTAGCACATACTTCGTCATTTGTCTGCAAGGATATTACAGGAGACAGTGACAAAAGCTTTGCAGACGTCAAGACAACCTACATCCACTGCCCTCCCTTCATCCTCTGAGCTAGTCATGTTGTCATAGAATGCTATCAAGTTGGTCAAGCATGATTTCACTTCTATAAATCTGTCTGATTTCACTAGGGGCCATAGTTACATTTTTAATATTGTTACAAAACAAACTAGAGAAACATAGGAGATGGAGTTAAATCAGGAAGCTTACATCTAATTTTAAATTCTAGTATATAGATTTTCTGCCTGAAGCTCAAATCAGTCATGTCACACATAGAACCTTTGACTTCATACCCAACACAACTGAGAGTTCATACCTGACTAGTGGATTTCCATATTGTGTTTTATTTCAGGGTGTTAAATGAACGCCACCACTGAGATGTACGAAATGTCTGTCTCTGCAGCTCTTTCATGACCCAAGGTCTCCTTTGACCTCGAGTTTTGGGGCTGCCTTACCAACTGATATCTGTGGTATCTGCTTTCTTGTAAAGCCATCTTATCTTACTAGACCTCTGTGCTTTCTATTTAGCCTAATTTTGTATATGTTTGAACAGTGAAATCCTTAGTCTCTTGGCAGACAATTTAATTAGTTAATTGAGCTTTGCTACTCTTCTGTGCAATGATCATAGTTGCCTTTGAGGGGCTGTCATTGTCTGTTGTACAGTCTTGTACATCGTGGAGATTTTGGCATGGATGAAATGCTTTTGGCCAGATGGGATGACGGTTATTTACTCTTATTTCTTCAGAGGCAATTGTACAAAGGTTGACAGTAACATCAAACAGAAATACCCAAACCTACAAATGCTTATGATCAGCTAGTAGCTGTCTGACAATGCTGGGCTTAGTGGCATGTGCATGTTATTGGGCAGAAGCCATTGAGATCAGGAGCGGATTCAGAGCCAGAAGTCGACAGCCTAAATGACTTGGCCAGAAAACAGAAAATGAGCATTTTGAATCTCCATTCAAGAGTGTGTGCTGTGAGTGCCTGTGAAAATCTGGCCCTCCATATTTTCATGGACATTGTAATGCCTTGGGGTGCCATTTCTCAGAACAAAATAACAGGAAGTCTGTGCTTCCCATCATCTTTCCGTTGCTAGATATCGGAAGTATCTTGAGGACAAGATCTCCTGTTGTTTCTACCTCATAAGGGATTTTTTGAGGCAAACATTTTCTTGGAAAAACATGGACCCATACATAAATGCAGCTATTGAAATACTTCACATTAAGTGGGTTTCTTGTGAGATGCTGCATGCAAGGCTTGTTGAATAAGATTCCTTCTGGGTGGCCTTTGTCCATCTCCCAGTGTTTTCATGACACGTCTTTCACCGCAAAGAGGAGTTAAAGGCCTTCACCTTAGAGGTTCAGGGAGAGTGGAAGGAGATCTTTTCTGAATGGTGATATGCCCGACACTTTAGTTCCTATCGCTTTCCTGATAAGCTCAAGCTGTTAAACTCCAGCTAACCAATCAGTAGAACAATTTACTACCTCTGTGTCATTTTAAGTGGGCTGTCTGGCTGGAGCAGGATGTATTCAAATGAAAGTTAACAAAGTATGTTTTCTTTTGAGGATTTGTCTGCTATTAAGAGCTTGAAGGGAACCTTTGAACGGGCATTCTCATCCCATTGCAGCTGAAATATCCATTGTACCTCCCACAGCTTCAATAACTACAGTTATTTTCATTTCTAGAACATTTGGAAACAAACAATGTTGAATCTATTTTATTTGATGGGAGAGGTTCATAAAGAAATGGCAAAGGGCTTGCATTTTTAAAATATTTGGCCTTCAGATATCCTCTCCTTTCCAGATCCTTTAAGCCATGCTCAGGTGACCCTTACAGGCTGAGCAACAAAACCGTGCTGGGAGAGAGGGGCCCAGAGCCGCCACAGTCTCCCTTGTGGTCCCTGCCTATCAATGTCTGCTCTTATTCTGCAGTGAGGCTGGACTGTCTTGGCAGGGAAAGCTTCATGGGATAAGGTATAATCCCCTGAGGAAAACAATTGTATACAATAAGAGCTTGAAAGCATGAAAGGAAAAAAAGATTTTCAACTCCTCTAAGCAAAGCTTTATTGACAAAAACTGCATCTGCCAGTTTTCTCTAGTTAGTTTTCTGTTATGCTAAAAACTGTAGGAAAGAGAGGCTCATGCTATTCCATAAACGAGCTTGTCTGGTAATTGAAAAATAAAATAAAGCTATTTGGCTACAAACCTAATATAAGTTTGATGACTGAGTATAGAGTATTTGTTTTCTTTTGCAGACTTCTCACACTTTCTCCTCCCCTTACTCCAACCCATCTGCAGAAATGTTTTTTCTCTTGTTACCTCAAAGCCTGAATATTATAGATTCTGGGTGAAAGACTGAATTCATATCCTTTTGTCCCATTCTTCTGTAGAAATTCAAGTTTGTTGGTTTAGAGAACACGGGTTGTTCTTGTCTTTTGTTTTCCTTTCAGCTTGGACATGCAGTTGAATTCTAAAACTCAGTGCTAGCTAACAGTGAGATGACGGTGAAATATCTATTAACCTTTTGTGTGACTGGAGTGGGTTGTTTAATACAGAATGTAGAAGCTAAGCAAGCTACAAATATATTTTTTTTCTCTTTGCTTGTGAGAGAGCCCTTGAGAATATTATTAAATGTCACTTTATAGGATAGCGAAACCTTGCAGGTAAAAGTTACCTATAAAAAGGGAACATTGCACTTGTGCCATAAGTACCCGAGGTGACTTTCTGTATGACTGGGATGTCAATAGAAATTTCCCAGACATCATGCAGAACCGCAGCTAAGAACAAAGGCACTAAACTGATCCTGTGTCTGCTCTGACTGCCTTGGATCTAACTTTATAGACCATCATTTTCTTTCCCTCATAGCCCTTAGCCTGTGCACAAACAAGAGAAAGGCGTCTGCCTGGGCACCTCTCCCTGATGTAGAGTGATGGGTAGAGTCATACTGTTGCTTTTGCCTCCATTCAGTGTGAGACCTCATGTACAGACTTAGAGTGTATGCTTCAGGCAGCTTCTGAGCTTGGAGGACCTTAATGTTTGGATCGTGGCCTGGTCTTTATTCAAACCATTCTTTTTCACTCCTGTGTGCAGAGTCTGCTAGTTAAATTAATGGGTTTTTTTAATAACCCTAGAAGATAGAAAATGAAGCTGCATTTTGTCTCTCTCTGGCTAACAAAGCTCAAACTTCAGACAACAAGAATGTAGAATAGATGTTAAAATCCTGCCTTCTTATTTCCTAAGACACTAAATGAGCACATGGTGCAATTAGGCTATTCTATTTAAACTCAGCTGTGAAGAGATAGTTTGGTAAGGATGATGTTTTTGACATTTGTCTCTTGCACGATCACTTTCCAGTGCCATCAGAACAAATCCATTACCTTTCCTGATTAGAGAGTGATTTTAGCTAAGTAGAGTTATAGGGTGATACCAGCTACAGTGACAGATATATGTCCTGGAATGCATTCCCAATCCTGCTTTGTTTATAAAAGTGATACATTCAAGGCAATGTTAGTTTTTTACAGCCACATTTCTGGGAGGAATAAGACTCCGTAAACAAACCGATGATACTTCTCACAAGTAATATTTTGACATGCATGTCTAAATTATGTTGAAATTACACCTACTAATTGCTAGAAGTAACAGATACACATTAGTTTCACAAAAAGAAAATACTATAACTTGTAAGCACTGAAGTAGTGAAAGGGAAATGCAACATCATTGGTGTATAATTTGTCATGTTGTGGTTTTTTTTAATTCCTTATTTGTGATTAAAGAAGTTCCCAACTTTGAAAGGACATAATATAGAACAGGATTGTGTGCTCTTGTGCCAATGATACCTCTTCAAAATTAGAGACAAATGAAACCCACATAGCCTAAAGTTCTGAAAGTTGGGGGACTGTGAAAAACCTGAGCTTCAGTAAGTCATGGTTAAGTAACTCTGGTTTTGTGACGAGTCAGACCAAAGCCCCAAATCCAAACATTCCTGAGCAATGGAATTTTTAAAATAGGAATCTGGCTATGAATCTGTGGCTTGGTTCTGTGTTCAAATAAAGGAGAATCCCCTTTCCCCAAACCAAACATTACTGGGAAAAAAGGCAGAAGTTAAAGGAAGAAAAGACAGAGGCCTTTAAGAGCTCTTACTGTGATACTCCTCCACCATATTACTAGATAGATCATTTGTAGGTTAGTGTGCTTACCTTATGATCTAATATACATCATGTGCATGGATGTACAACTGACACATGCTTAAGCTGAATGCAGTGATGTCACCTAACCAGGCTTACTTCCTTGTCCTAAAATTACCTAGCGCATGCATATTTTGGCACATGAAGGAGAAAGGTGTTTGGACTGTTGGTAAAGGCGGCAAAAGGTAAGAGACTTTGGTCACTGTAGTGTGAAAATTCCATATAGGTGTGTGGCTATGGTGACCCAGGGAAAGGATTTCCCAAGGTAGTCTTGGGGAAATGGACTTCCAGGTGACTTCTGGTCTAGGAGTTGTTAATCAGCTATCTTTGGTATTAGTTGGACACCACAAAATTGGCTGACATCTGATCAGAAAACATACCAGGGACTTCAAGTTTCCAAAACAATATCTGGTAACTCTGTTGCAACACAGAGAAATTCAGGCTGTTCTGCAACTGAGTCTTTACTGAAGCCCTAAGAAGTATAGTATAACCTTCCCAGCATGCTCAGATTGCAAAACCTGCATATGCATACATAAAGTCACATGGTCTTTCATGAAACTGCTATGAAGATGTTTGATTAGCTTTACATCTTTTGAATATTATAAGAGCATGTAATTGCTTGCTTCCCTTGATAGTCAGTAGCAGTCTTTTCAAGAGGGAAATTTAGTAGAAACTTTAAGAGAAAAGCTTCAAAACTTAGTGGAACAAGGAGGCCAAACTAACCATTTAAAATAGGAATATGGTCTTCTATTTCCTGCCTCTTTCTAGTTTAAACAACTTCTAAGATCAAAAGATTCTTTTCTCGAGTGGTCAGCAACAAAGATAATGCAGATTAGAAGCTTAGAAAAAATAAGAATTGACTTCAGCAGCATAGGGCTGTACAGCACAGTTTGTTCCTCCTCAAGAGTTCTGCTAAAAGCTGGCTACAACTGGTTTTTGAGTGATTCCTTGTTGAACGGTAAAAATGTTTGTTTGTAACTGTGACTTTTCCTTCCTTACGTCTGCTCTGAAATGTGCTCGAGCCAACAGGAGGATTCCTGTTGCCTAAAGTGAATTTAGTATTGTGCCATATCGGCTGAGCATGGGAAACAAAGGCAGTCTGTGTCTGGTACTCAGGAATGCAGAAGAGGCACCTGTAATGTGAGTTTTGCTCAGCTGTAGTTTTCATATCCTTTTCATACACTCATTCTTTATTTTCATGTAATTCATCGCATAGCCGTAAAAGCAGCTGCAATCATGCAAACAGTGGCAGGAAAATGGGAGGAATTAGTCCCCCAAACTGGTAAATATGGATTAGTGAAGAGCAGAATCAGAGAAAGTTGGAAACATTGTTTATGATAAAAAGACCATTTGCTGATGTAATTTGTGTTTCTCATTGTTAGGTGGCAGGGAGCCCAGTTGCTCACTGGCTTTGGCTCAAAGACAGTGCTGTACAGAAGGCAGATTTTCTCCCTGTTGAATTGAGGGAATGCTATCTGCTGTCTGCAGTTACCACGGAAATGGCACAAATCTCCACTGACTGCATTCAGTTGGTAACTTCAACATTTATCCGAATCATTTTTCTGACTCAGCTGCTGAGTTCTGAGTCTGTCCTTATGCTACTTTTAAATAGACTTGCTGTGTTCAACAAGGTGAATCTCGCTATTCCCTTCACCCTCTTTGTTAGTACACAGTCTGTGTTAAATCCACTGTGAGGAGGTTTCCTGTTCAGTCAGTAAAACTTGGCCTGTGAACACTGCCTGGACAACTAATTTTTGTAGTACCTGGGGAGAAACAAAGCCTGAGAAAACAAGTTCTGTTTTGCTTTCTTCAATTACCTTCTTTGTGGTAGTAAGGACAAGGTGGGAATCACTAGAATAATTAGATCCAAAGTTGTTTTGGCAGGATTCTTCTGTGATGGACTCCACTGTTTTTACTACTGATTCGGGATGATGTGGTGTTGCAAAGAGCTACCGATAAACTAGTAGGCTGGGCCAACAGGAGGAGAACAGGTGAGTCAGGCTTCCTTTATTTGTCATAAGGACAAAGAGCGACAGTTTCACACTGAGTGTACTTCGTGCAGAATCATCCTCCCAGAACTGTCATCATTAAAAAGCATTGCTGAGTGAAGTATCGTTTAAAACAGCTGGACAAGCTGGAGGCAGGCTATGCCAGACAGTCAGCAGGTGCAGAGGACAGCAGGAGGGCAACAGAATTTGTTACAAAGCCTGCCATTAATGTTAATTTTTACTAGTAACTTTATTAGAGGAAAGTTTTTTTGTGGTTTTTTCTTTAGAAAGAATATTGCTTGTGTGTGAGGTACATTTATATACTGTACCCCAGGACTAGATTTGCTCATGGAGTCTAAAAGAGCACATTGTGCCCTACTCAACATGTTTCAGGCTTTAAATTGCATTTTGCTGCCATCTTAGTGAAGTGTTTCTCAGTTGGAAAAAATGACTAACTTGTGTCATTTACATACACAGTAAATTCTTTGACTTTTATAGGTCCAGGGCTGCGTTTTGGAAGGGAAAGAAGTGTGTTGTGTGGTTTTTGTGTTTCTTTTTTTTGTTTTGTTGGGGTTTTTTTGTTCAAATGCTGCTTCAGGTGTCATTTTGGCAGAATAGAAGCTGCCAAGTTAAAAACAAAAAAATATATTCTCTATGCTGAAGTCCTGTGGAGAATTCCTGCAGGATAAAAAGAGAGAAGAGCCTCCTTCCTCCTTTTACACTCGTGCGTATGACCACACACATACACATTTCTCTCTGCCAGCACTTACCAGTTTTTCAGCAAATGTCCTTTGCTGAATTTTTGCAAAAGGCTGCTGCAATCTTTGAAATGGCTGTTCCAAATACAAGTGTCTGCCACGTAGGACTTCACCAGCTGGATGGTTAAATGCGTTTCTTTTGCTGCAGTGGACGATCATGCATTACACTGCATGAGAGAAGTCAAGAAGTCGATTAATATGCTGACCAAGACACAACAGTTCTTTACACCTATAGTAAATCCCAGTGTGGACTCTCTTACAAGTAAATTATTAACAAGTTGTAGGACTCATGTCTTCTCTCTAGGAGATGCTTAATCCTATGAGTTGGATCAAGAATCCCATTTGCTTTTAATCAGATGGGATATAACTTAGTGTGTGAGAAAATACTGCTTAATTTTTTTGCATTCTGATGGGGAGCCTGGGAGTCCAATAGCCATTGTGATTTGAGGACTCATTCAGTGTTGGTAGAAGTGAATAAATTCTGTATTCCAGGGTTTTAGTATGGCTCCTGTGGTTCACTTTGCCTGTCCTTTTAGAAAGTGTTTCACTTAGACACTCAGAAACAGTCTGGGGAAGGCGAGCTGTATGAGGGAGAGTCTTAATGGGTCACGAGCCAGCTGCTATTCCAATTACTGGTCTGTTTTATGTTACAAACTGACAGCTTAGCAGTGCACTGCGGGTGCAACTTAAGGTGTAAAGGCCATTGAACATGTAGTATCTGATGCATGACCATTCCAGACACACCTGTGCCTGTGTATTCCCAAGGCCAGATCCTCAGCTGCAGTCAGTTGGTATCTCATTTGCCATGCAGTGCCAGGACTACACTGGCAGACGACAGCTAAGCTCGGAGGAGTTACAAGGACATCAGAGTTGGGTAGGTGAGGTTCAAAGTAAGAGAGGCTTCATGAGAGGAGTACTTCATGTATATGACTGCTGCTGATTAATCTAAGTTCAGGCTTTTCCTGAACATCTCTGTATGCACCTCAGCAACTGTGTTCAGTAAAAGGCAAAATGGAATGAATTTCAGTGTATGTTCTTCCCTCTAAAGATTGAGATGCCTAGATATAATTTTGCACTAAATAAAAAACAAATTAAACTGGTATAGATTCTGAATCCTCACATCTTGGTGTAAAGTAATAATAGCCTAAACACTATCACTTTGTTTTTAAATCAGTAGGAGAATAGGATTTGGCCCATTAGACTTCATTTGCAGTGTGTAAGGCTGTTAAAATTCAACTTTAAAATAAGGCTAGCTGCAATTTGTCATTTAATCTGAAGAGTCCCTGCAGCAGTGAGATTCAGGTAAAAACCAATTAATGATAACAGTATTAATGAACATTTCCAAATGCACTTTTCTTTTAGCTATAACAAGATAGTTATTTATGATACACTGAATATAAAATCAGTTACCAAACTCTGGAAGAGACACTAATGGATCATATAAATAGCTAAATATATAATTCTTTAGCCTTATTATGAGAGTTGTAAAGTAAATACTAACTGGTCATCCTGGGCAGATAATGTTTAAATAAACATTATCTGTAGAATTGGGTAAAATACCAATCCAGGATTTTTTACATCACTTTAGCTCTAAAATAACTAAAGAACCATATTTGGTGACTCCTGTAGGGACATGCCCAAGTGTAGACTGAAAGAAAATGTTGCCTTTACTTTCTCTGTCACAAACAAATTCTGAGCATGCGTGTAAGATAGAGGTTTTTGTCAAGATATATGTGCTGTATTGTAAATGTCCCAGCAATATAACAGAAGTTACAATGAGTTGCTAAAGAAAAGACAGTATGTTTTATTATTTCACTCATAGCCCAATTTTGTGGAAGTGAATCCTCTGTTTTCTGTCAAATGATTTTTAATCAGCTTAATATAATTCCTTCTCTACATACAGCCATTTGTTAATAATCCTGGCTAGTGGATAAGAGAAAATTATGTATTCTATGAATCGTATCAGGCACAGTTATTTTCTAGCTTCTTAAAGGCATATTTATATTAATCATAATACCAGCCAGCCAAAGAGTCTGACTGACATAGCAGGCTCAAAGTGTCCTTCATGTGGTTAGAATCACTCATCCGTGTAAGCTGGGTCTGGACATGGCACATTGCTCAGGAAAGACTGGTCACTATGGCAAATGTTGTCTCAGCAAGATCAGAGAATCTTCTCCACAGATAACCTGGGAAAAAGGACAGGAGGAGAGGTAAACAAAGAAAATAGGGCTCTTTAACTCCAAAAAGATCACCATTGCAGAGGAAATAGAAGAGGGGGACATTATGGAAAGGATGTCACGTATCTCACACATCCCTGCCTCTCTGCTGAGGTGTCACAAATTCAGCTCAGTTATGCATATGCTGCAGTCACATGCTCATGCTGCCTCATCTGATGGATCAAGCCCAGAGAAAACTGTCTGCTGTGGCAATGGCAATCAAAATGGCAGCACAAGGTGAGGGTGTTTTGTCTGTCTCACTTCCCATTCAACTCTCAGCCCTCAGAAACCTCTACACTTTCTCTCCTGCCAAATGAACTTTTCCCCCCACAAACAGCTCCTTACTGCTTTCTGCTGCCAGGGGCCATCGATGTCTTGCTTCTCTCTCAGTTTCTGAATCTTTCTGACACCTCAAAGTGTTTAGCCCTGCTCTACACCCTATCCCAGCTAAGACTTGGGATGCCACTAGTCAGTCATAATTTAGATTTATAGAAAAAAAAGAACTTGCAAACCTGAAAATAAACTTGTTCCTGAACATGAGAAAACTGTCATGGGGGAAAGGAAACTTTGATGGCTGATTAGATGATTGGCTTACTGCTGTTGATGGAAATCAGCTGTTAAGCAATGGGCAGTGCTGTGAGGGAACGTACACTCTGTTGGTTCTTGAATAAAGTGGTGCCCAATGGTTAATGTATGAGTTGGAGTTGATATCTAATTGATATCTGACCTGACCTCTCTATGCCTTGCTTTTCCATACCTAAAATGGGGACAGTAGCTTTTTCCTGCATCAGAGAAATGTTGTCAGGAAAGAGTGTGTAGCGCTTTGGTATTGCACTAAGTAGAATTGTAACAAGCAGTAAGCAGACATACCTAATGTAAGAAGTAATCATAGAAGACTTACCAACAGGTTTCTATTTAGAAAAGCAGCAGAACAAATTGAGATTTAACAGACATGGGCTAACAGGAGAATAGTTAATTCTCTCTTTCCTATATTACCCACAGCCAATCCACAGTTGACTGTTTTCCATTACAGGCTCAGCAGGAATGATTCAGAAAAATTCCAGTGACTCATATGAAGAAAAAAATACATTAACTGAGAATCTGATTGGTCTTTGAGCATAGATTTTACATGGCTTATATGGCCTACACAGAGGAGGCAAATAGGTAGATACATCGATATCTATCAGTTTTCTTTTATATTAATTTTGAAATATATACATTGGTGTAAAGCTCATTTATAACATTAATTCAGAGCAGCAATGGGGAATATTCTGATCCTAAATACTTATTATCAAAATGCAGCAACAAATCACTATGGTTAAATGTGATGTTGTAGTAAGTGGCTTACTAGCCTTTTCAATGGCCTTTTTGATTAAGCTCTGTGGGAGATGTAGGCTACAGGGACTAATAGGAAAAAACATTCTTAGATATTCATTGTGTGACTTAAAAGGAAAATATGGTGCTCAGTCCTAAGTTACAGTTTGACATGGTGCCTTATAATGAGACCTGGAAGAAAGCCCTATTTGCACTTTGTGAAGATACACAGGAAAAAAAGGAGGAAAAACTGGTTTAGGGAGGTCTACTGTGTGGCTTCTAAGGAATGGTAAAAACTTGTAGAAGCAAGGAAGGCAGTAACAGAGAAGGATGTTGCATAGCCTGAAGCAAGCTAGTGCTGGGAACATCTCAAGGACTCTTTCTGAGTGTAGGGTTTTTGAAGCCAAGGCTGGAGAAGAGTGAGAGTGGGTTGTCTCTCATGCAGTGGTAAACAGAAGCCTAAAGCATAGGAGAGGCATAACTGTTCTGCTGCTGGAGCAAGAAGGGAAGAAGGAAAGGTCTGAATGCAAATGACCAGCACTGCCACTTGGAAGACTTCATAAAGGACAAGTTCTGATTGGCCAGAATCGGAAGACTATATTCGTGACGTGAATGGCTTTGCACTGACAAAAAGACCCACCTCACATTCCTATTCAGGATGTTCAGTGGACTGCCTACTACCAGTTAAATGTTTTTTTGCACTATCTCAGGTAATGAGACGTCTAAACCTTTAGGCCCTGGGCACCTGATAGAGAAGACTATGATAGCCTATGTGGGGCAGAGAGCTGGTAAGTAAGCAGACAAATTCCATTGGAACATCTCTGAATTAAACTGAATTAAATGGAATGTTGCCATGTCAATGATCTTTCATGGAATGCAAATAGGTCTGTCTAATGTCTGAGAAAATGCACATCATTCATTTTGGACTTTAATTAGCTTTTAATTTAATCAAATATTGGTACCAAAGCAGACCTTGGAGAAAGATTCTGATATTAAAGCCTGAAAAGCTTCTTTGGTGTACTTTAAACAGTTTGTGTGGTATAAAATCAACTTGCAAAGTGGTGACTATACAACATACTTCTCTTAGCTCTATCACAGTTGAAACATGGCCTATCATAAAACTTAAATCAGGGAACAAGTGGAACACAGTCCTTTTATGAAAGAAAACACTAAGTGAGTCATACTGTGAGTCACTGTCTCAGGAAGATGATTTCTTTTGAGCACTGCCTTTTAGTATAGCAGTAAAAAGAATGATCAAGGATAGTATGCAATTAAAGATACATTAATCCACATTTAGGAGCTAGAGTGTATGGTATAAAATTATTAGTAAATAATGTTTAATTGCAAAGCAAGGGAAGAAAATACAAAATTAGTAATGGATCTCTCAGCTTTTGTTTTTAGTCCTGCCTACGTGAGCAGATTCAAATAGTCTTATGTTCCACTCTGGCTGGACTTTGGAAGAGATACTTTCCAGCTATGGACTATGTGGGATAAGCTCCAAAATGATTTTAATCCCTGGGCAATCTCCTGTCTCATTCTTTAAGTACTCTAACCCTGTCAAGCAGGCTACATCTAAACACAATTCAGCTGGAAGTTCACAGTTTCTGTGAAGGACAGTCATCACTTGTGGATCTATTTTCCATTTTTTGACTATGAACAAG